>Ga0315904_10000554_pt1 | contig 59284 bp, 75 predicted proteins | sample LakEriMetagenome_6_FD_203529 | JGI IMG/M metagenome (GOLD analysis project Ga0315904, IMG submission 203529) | Freshwater fungal communities from buoy surface, Lake Erie, Ohio, United States - Buoy 12 MA120 | ecosystem: Environmental > Aquatic > Freshwater > Lake | place: USA: Lake Erie, Ohio...
TTCTTCTTTGTTTATAAATTTGAGGCGTTGATGGTTTACAAATGGTCTCAAATTCAATAAGTTTTCTAACTCTCGCCAAGAAAAGATATTTGGAAATGCATTGATGAAGTGACTTGGTTGCAGTTTTCCAATCTCACTTTTTACTTTAGATGCAATCATACTTGTTTTATATTAAATGATATCGATATTCGAGTCAAGTCACTATCAGATGGAAGAACATCATGAGATGTCCATGAAGGAAATATCATCATAATTCCATTAACAGGCTTATAAAAAACAGCATGATGGAAATAGTTATTCTTTTCGGACAATTTTAATGGATAATGTTTTTGTAAAAACAAATCATCAAAAAAGCGAATGTTTCCAGTGTTCTCGTCTGTTTGGATGTATATCACACCTGAGAATGCACTTGATGGGTGAACATGTTTCTCGTTGTAATCACCACGTTGATTAATGTTGATCCAAATATTGTCTAGTTCTAAGCGAAGTCCATCTTCTATTTCTTTTGCAATTTTATCACATCGATGTTCTATCTCAGACTTTATGGTGCCAAAACTTTTTAAGTCTTGCTCGTTTAAATCTTGACTTTGCCAACCACCACGATTTGTAAAGATTCTATTTGGGTAGTTGTTATTTTTTAATTCCAAACACTCGTTTGCAATGTCACTACAATTGATGTTGAGATAGTCTATCCATATAGGTGTAAAAAACCAATTCTCTCTTTTCATAAGCACCTCAAATGGAGTTGCGGACTGGAATCGCACCAGCATAAAAGAGTTTTGCAGACTCTTGCATAACTATTCTGCCACCGCAACAAAATTTACTGATCGGTAAAATTTCATTAACAATAACTAACAATGTCAAAAAATTTACTGATCGGGAAAATTTGGTAGCAGTGGTGTGATTCGAACACACGATCTTCACCGTATGAAGGTGCCGCATTAGCCGCTATGCTACACTGCCAAAATATGGTGGGAGAGGAAGGATTCGAACCTACTCAGCCGATTGGCGACAGATTTACAGTCTGTTGTGACTCTCCAACTTCACCGCTCGCCCACACAAACTTGGCTGAGGCGCATGGATTCGAACCACGGTAAGCAGGATCAAAACCTGCTGTCCTACCACTAGACGACGCCTCAATAAAAAGTGCAGGATGAGATAACTGGGTTTGCTCGTTCTAGGCATCCGTTGGAGGCAACACATTACTGCTTGCCGCATCCTGCGAAAAAGTTGCTTCCCCCTGCTGGTGGTCACTTTTCATCCACTTCACAACACAGGGAGATTCTCGTATTGCCAACGCTCTTTTCTACCCAAGAGTAAGGTCCTGTGAGTCATGGTCTCACTTCTCATCGTGCGGACGCACACTATCCGATTATGAGTCGGAACGTTATGATAGCCGAAGCGTACATTGCTGCAGAGGCTTCGGGCATATTTTGGTGGAGGATGAGAGAATCGAACTCTCAACTCTGCGATGCAAACGCAGCGTGTTCCCATTAGCACTAATCCCCCAAAATTGGCGTGGGCTATCTTTCGCGAGCATCCTCACTACTAGATTATTCTCAATCATGCCCCCACGCAGCATGACCCAGACTGTTCCACCTCATGTCAGTCGCAATAACACCTGAACAGACAATCCATGTTATTACCGCAATGTTTTTTGAGCGGGCGACGCTCACCTATTTACTCTGTCCTATAAACATTGAAAAGGTCGGACATAAACTGGCTGGCGTGGTAGGGATCGAACCTACGACAGAGTGATTAACAGTCACTTGATCTACCGCTGATCTACACGCCAAAACTAACTGGCTCCTCGATACGGACTCGAACCGCAACCAACAGTTTTGGAGACTGCGATGCTACCAATTACACCATCGAGGAACACTCACAATTGGTAGGGCTGGAGGGTAACGCTCCCTCTTTTACGGATTAAAAGTCCGTTACATCACTTTAATGTTTCAACCCCAAAAAAATCATAACAAAAATTGGCAGTCCGTAAGGGAATCGAACCCATCTTTCCGCCGTGAAAGGGCAGCGTCCTAACCGATAGACGAACGGACCAAAAATTGGTGCCCTCGGAGAGATTTGAACTCCCGACCAACAGTTTACAAAACTGCTGCACTACCGCTGTGCTACAAGGGCATAGAATTGATACCTGCCCCAACTCCCGCAGAATATCGTGGCTTGCCATCTCTGAATAGAGAATCAAAACCTTACCCAAGAAACTTACAATTTTAAAGAGCAAGAGTATCGCAAGGACACTCAACTATACAACCATTATACTATGCAAGGTCGTACAAGTAAACTTAAAAAACTCTATACAAATCAATACGTTAAAAGATCGCTGTTTTCGGTGCGAGAGGGAAAATTCATTGGCACCTTGGGACTCTTGTCCTACCTCAAGAAGATGAGGGCGTCGCGAATCACGCAAAATGTTCAATTATTATATAGTACAATTAATCAAAAATCAAGTCTCTCGAATTGCTTTTAACATAATCCAAACATAAAAAAGAACAATTGCAGTTGAGATCCAACCCCAAACAGTTCCTCTGTTTACAACAGCAAAGTAGATATTGATTGCTAAAATAATCAAATCAATAAATGGTACATGCTTCATGCATACTCCGTTACCTTGTCAAGACGCTTCATCGGAAAAGCACACTTACCTTCCTTGCGCATCTTCACTTGATATTCTACCGTGCAATCGAAACAGATGTCAAGTTTCTTGCTATTCTTGACCGTTTGCAACTCAGTCTGATAGACCTTCCACTGATACTCACTGAAACAGGATGGCTTGTTCACAATGGCAACTCCTGTTGTGCTTCGTGGAACTTGCGTATCTGATCAGCATTGAACTCATCGACAGCCCTGTAGTCACGATCTAAATGTCGAGCATTTTCACGCACAAGATCTTCAAACTGACGAAACAGTTTGTCAAACTTGGCTTCATAGAGAGCCTCAATACCAAGAAGCATGTTCGCAACTTTATCTTCGCGATCTGTCTCAAGAGGAGCATCCAAAAGATACTCAGCCACAGTTTTAATATCGCTGGTAACATTCCAGCAATTCATAATCTGTTGTTCAAAGTCAAACCGATCAAACTTCTTCATTGTTTATATCCTCAAAAACAAACCACTCGCAAATCTCATTCATTACTGCTCGCTCAATTTGTTCGCGAATATGCTGCGGATCTGGATCATCTGTATGCTTGCGCGCACGATTCCAACCAAGCATGACGCCAGTCTCAACACACTGAGCAATTAGATTGTATTCTTTAGCCTTCATTGCCTTCACCATAATACTTCAACACAGTCTTGAACGCATCAATATGTCGCTTGATCTCGGCAATGTCTTTCTTCTTATTTTCATGAAAGATTGCCATGCCAGTTCCAGCCTTGCGCTTCTCAAGATCTTCTTCAAGGCTCTCAACAAGACCCCTCATCGAGCAAGTTGTGACCCTGTCGATTGTATCCCAATCAAGTTCAACTGTAATCTTTCTGTTCATACACCATAAACCTCAAACTGAAATTCACCATTTACAACAGTGATTTTCACCAGTGCACTATCAGCATTACCGCTGGTGCGCAAATAGTCACGACCGCCATCAATCATGTATGGTCCCTTCTGAACACAATCGTGCCGATAGCGACTCACAATCACCTCACCATCTTCAGTCAGCAAGCCAGTGATTGGTTCACTGAATGCACTTGCAGCATCTGTAATTAAAACACCCTGTCCTGGAACAGTGAAGATTCCAAAGTAGTGCGAGTGACCCTGTGACAAATCAGGATTCGGTTGATAGAAAACATCAACTGGCATCTCACTCCAATTGCCACCATCACGCTTGATTGCCCAGTATCCCATATACTTGGCTTTGTACTGCTCTTCGATAATGTTGAGAGCATACTTGTGGTCAAAGTGATACGATTCAGGAGTTTTGATAAACATCATTGCACGCTCCGATAAGTCTGTTCTGTTTCACGAACCCAGAATGCAGCGGCTTCTGAATCTGAATCCCAATCAGCATCAGCATCATACTGACGCAACACTTGCTCAGTTGTCAACATATCATCCAAGTATCCTCGACCGAACTGCGCAAGTTGTTGTTGCACATCTTGACATGCAAAGTCAGAATCCCACGAGAACTCTGATTGAAATGCATCACAGTGGTCGCAAGAGCCATATGATCCCTGCACCCAGCCACGCTGACCTTGGTATTCAACCAAAGCCACCCATGAACCTTGCCAGTCGCCAAACTCCTGGAATGCGAGCACTCGCGCACCAGCAGCCTCTAATGATTGTTGATATGACATTACTTTTTACTCACAGCACCCACATGCTTGCAGTCCTTGCGGAACTCAAAACCTTTACAGGTGCAACTAAACTTACCATTCACACGCTGAACAAGATAGACTCGTTTGCCATCTTCGCTCTTAACCTTCCACGCTTTCGTCTCAGTTGCAACTTGCGTAGCACCACCAACAATATATTCAATCTTCACAACATGCTGCGACTTTGCATTGAACTCCGAAACAGGATGATCAGGCGCACCAGTCTCAACAGCAAACATGAACGGATCGCGGAAGATAGATTGAACAACCATACCTTCGCGAGTGTAGGTGACATAATTGTCATTCTCACCGCGATATGCATAGGTGTTCGGATACATCGTCGTGACACGAACACGAGAACCAATTTTAGGAACAGCAATAGCCATTAGAGACCCACCCAACGATGACTCTTGTATGAGTCAGTGTTCAATACATTACCACGCGCAAAATTCTTCGCAGGTTGTGCCCAAGAAGCAGCCTTCAGAATGTCGCCATACTTCCAGCCATCGTGTTCCTTGATGCAGATGAAAGAGTGCACCGAAGGAGCATTCCAAGAAGTCATAACAACCTTCAGAAACTTGCGTCCCCTTACATAACTGATAGAATATCCGCCAGTAGAACCAGTGGAATTATAATTTGCCGTGAGATGATCAGCATACTTGTAAAGAGCCATGTCAAAATCATAATTTTCAAAAAGCATAATTAACCCCAGTTCTTCCCACTCAGATAACCATAAGGCACACCAAGGCAATGTTCAAGATACTCAACATCACCTCGTGTGTCGTGCGCATCATGCATCATACGAATGCAATCTTCGCGAGTTGAATCAACAACGATCTTCATCGTTTGTTTCACCCAACCCTCAAACTCAGCAATCGCCATATTGTGGTAATGCTGCTCCTCGCGAATCGATTCGCCGACAGCGTCGACAAGTCGATCCCACAGATGCTGCTTGGCATCATCATTACAGGCGTCCCAGTCAGCCCAGAAGTATTCTCCTGGACGATGCCCATAGGCATCTTTGTAAAGGTCTGAAACGATGTTTTCGTCGAACGTATAATTGCGTGTTTCCATACAACTATTATCGTATAAACACATAAAAACAACAACAGGGAAAACTCTAATAAAATCAATAACTTACGAAAGGGATGGTTAAGTGCCTGAGAGAAAAGGTTCTGATTCTGTCCTGAGAATTGTTTCTATCCACTATCAGCACAGAATATTCTGGAACTTCCATCCAAACGGATCTGTCCGATGTAAGTGGTTCCGAAGAAACAAGAACACCATCGTCTGTGGAGTTATACCATTGACTTGCAAATGTTATATTCTTTTCAGATTTGAATGGTGCAAAATCAAACGCAAAGCGCACAGCAGCCAATAAATTTCCATCACACATCGTGAGATTGACTGATGATCTGCGCGTCACTTTATGCTGAATCATAACTTCGTGAATCGCGCGCAATGTTTTACTCAATGCTTGCAATAAGTCATCTGAGTTTATTGATTCATGTGGTTGTTCAAGAGATGATAATATAATTGCATAGATCCATTCACTGTCAGTTGACCCCTGAATCGATTTTGCAAATTCAGGTTTGACATATTTGATTAGATCAAATCGCAAATCTCGAAAACTCTCTAACTCACCAAGATGAGCCATTGCAAGACGAACGCTATCAAACTTAAATGGATGAATGTTTTGTTCGTTTATTTGCGCATTGGTGGCATTATTCTGAAAGACTCCTCTCACATGAGCCAATAATGCATTGGCTTGAGTCTTAGATGCTATAGAACGTAAGTTGCGATCAAATGTCGCGATGTTTGTATTGCGATACACAAACGGTTGTTCTGGATTTCTAGAATTGGAATCCCACGCCATCACACCCATTCCTGCGAGATTCATCGCAAGCATTGAGTTGAACATGCGCGCATCGATGTTTTGTTTTATGAAAGAGATTTCCATCTCATAAAGCAATTCATCAACGGGAGTGGGTGATCCAACATACCCCAGCATTCGACACATTTGAATTTATCGACGGTCTTCGAAATCGGGATCTGAGAACCAGTCCTCTTCCTCTATTATGTCATCACTTTCGAAGGTCTGATTCGGATTGTACTTCCAGCGCGATTCTTCCTTTAAACGACGCTGCTTCAGACCATCACTCTCACGATTGAAGTTTCGCTTTTCGCGATACTCATACTTCTTTTTGCTCGACATATTAAGAACTCAAACGCTCCTGTTTTAACATTTTACAAAACATCTTATACAATCCATACTCTCGACCATAGGCTTCAATTTCCCATGGACTGTCGTAATAGGATTCTTCGTCTTTGTAGTAAGAGTCATCAAAAATGACTCCCTTGTATCGAACACCGCCATCTTTGTAATCGAAGATTTCGTTGTTCAGATATTGCTTCACATGCACTAACTCGTGCCCAAGATCAATTAATAGATTCTTGAGTCGTGTAAGTGGTTTCTTTCCGCGTTGATTTACATTTTTGTGATCAAGCACAACAGTGAACTTTTTGATGCCATTTTCGTCAACACCATCATAGGTGCACCATGCCTTGTACTTCTTTAGATCGAGAAGATCGGCTGCATCTTTAATCTCTTGTTCACCAAGAATCTTGATCGTAATTTTAGACTTGCGTTGCACACCTGCTCGTACAAGTTTGTTGAGCACGAATCGAGAATACTTGCGGATCATCGCAAGATCTTTCTGGCGTAGATAGTTGCTCGTTACAGAGATCATTTTACTCCACTCGAAGTAGAATTGTATCCTTGTTAATTCGACCGTTCAACTCACTGGGCTTCGAATTAATCTCGCCCATAACCTTACGCAAAACGACTTTGCCACCGTCCAGAACTCTCGAGAGCACATCCTTCGGCTTTCGGAGAGTCTTGGAGATAGACTCACTGTATTTATAGTTTTCAATGGTAGAACCCTTGACTGCAAGTCCAGCCTCGTCGTTGGCAACATAAACGCCCAGTCGACGATTCTTGACATTGTAGATCCAGAGTTTCTGCGCTCCCATGATCTTCACAGGATCGATCGAGACCAGTTTGTTCTCGGTATCGTCCTTCTTGAACTTGAGGCGAGCAACCTTTTTCTCGAATGAGACTGGCTTCTTCTTGCGTGGCTTGCGAGCAGCATTTTTGTTCGAAGCCAGTTTCTCAGCGTCTGTGGCGATGGCTGTAAAGAATTTCGCAGCCTCGATCATTTCCTTGCGAGGACGCGGATAAGATTCTTTCACATACTCATCTTTAGATTCGATGATCGCAATCCAATCTGCTGCTCGAGACTTGAAGTATTCTGCAATCTTCGCAGCATGCATCGGCTTTACTTCGTTCTCGACCATCCAGGTGTATGGTACGAATTCTTTTCCGCTTTGCTTGTGCCAAACGTCGTCGAACTTACCTTCGAGTTCCATAATGAACGTATCTGTTTTTGCGGCAACTCGCTCTTGAATTGAGATGACGTTGCTTGTGTCAACGACTGCTGTCCCAAGATTCTTTTCCGTGACGATTTTGTCCAAGCGATCTCGAAAGACATTCATGCGCTCCTGAAAATTCTCATAAACTGAATCTGGAATCCATGCGCCACGACTGAGGCATCGAGCCAACCAGCCATCGACGATATTCCAAGACAGATTGAGACTTGATGCTGCTTGCTTTTGCAGTTCTGTGATCTCATTGTTCTTGCTCAGATATTCAACGAGATACTTGCGCGCATCTTTTGATTCTTTGTGATGATTGTACCACTGAAATGCAAACACCAAATCATATTGTTTGCAGGGCTCAGTGCGCTTTTCCCAGGTGGGTTCGGGAACAACCTTTGGTATGAACTTTGCCATATGAATATCTTATCCTAGTTTATCGCAAAAGTAAAGTTATAATTGTTATTCGGTGATAATGTCGGTGCTTTCACCGCTGCCGTAGTCGGTGATTTCCTCTACCCACCGTGTTTTTTCTTTCTGGCGGTATAGGTCTAGCGCCTTCGCTCGGCTCTTGGTTGTGAGAATTTTCTTATTCCCGTCTACTCGCTCCCCTGTAATCGGGTGATTGACTCGGGCGTTTTCGTAAACTTCATAATACTGTTTCATACAACCATTGTAGTATAAAACACACGAATACGCAAGCGAAAAAACTTGAATAAAATCAACAACTTACGACAGACACAAAAAAGGGGACTTTCGTCCCCCTTTTCGTTTTCTAGTTTCTAGTAGAAATTAGAATGTGTAGACAAGATCGAGCATTGCTCTTGTGTAGTCTACTTTACCAGCACCAACTTCAACATCGAAGTAGGAACCGCGAACAGCCCAACCATCGGCTAGACCATAAGCAGCACGAAGTGCCATACCATCATGAAGAACTGCTTCACCACCAAAGTCGCTGTCAGTCCAAACGGCTGAAAGTGCATTGGCTTCTGCGTCTTGCTTCATTAGGCTGACTTCCCAATCACCTGCTTTCTTAACGCCGCCAAGACGGACGCCATAAGCAAGTGCTGTGTCGGCTTTCTTTGCTTCATCATTCTTCAATTGCTGAACAAATAGTTTTACAGGAACGCCAGCAACTTCTTTTGCTGCTGATGCTGTAAGAACTAATTGCTTGTGCTTTTCAGTTGAACTGCAAACTGGAAGTGATGGAACTGATGCACCACCTGCTACTGAAAGAGGATATACAATATAGCATAAAGATGCTTTTGTATTAATTTCCTGATTCAACAACGCTGCGTGGGCAGCAACATCAAAGCCAGCAAGTTTCTTTGCTGCTCCAATTTGTAGTCCAACTAGTGTGCTATCTGCATCAGCAGCATTTTCAACTATCTTGAGTTTGAATGCACTGGCTGATAGACCACTGTCATTTTTTAGCGCAACTGCAAGACCTTCTGGCTTGATGTCACCATCAAACATAAGACCTTCCATAACCCATGGCTGATTCATTTTGCCAAGTGTTACTTTTACATTTTTTGCAGCTGCATATTCAACATAAGCCAAATTGAGATCAACTGACTTCAAAGAGCCACCAGCCATGTCATTCCATGCTGACTTTGCTGAACCAGTGCGTACGCCAACAACAACTTTTGTATTGTCATTGACATCTGCCTTGGCAACAAGACCAACACGAAAACGATCACGATCTGAATTGGCAGCACCAACTTCTAAACTATCATTACGATAGCCGAAGTCACCGCTCCACTTCACATCGGTTGCTTGCGCAACTGACATTGATCCCAAAATAACAGATGCTAGAATTGCTTTGTACATATTATACTCCTTGTCTACACCGCGAAATTACGGTTTGAAGTTTTTCATTGACTTAACATCTTTTCTTACTTGCGCAAGTTCAGATGAGTCAAGAGAAACTAAACCACGGTCTGAAAGATAACCTTCCTCGCCGATGGCTTTGTTACTCACGTACTCTTCCGCAAATTCTTTTAGACCAGGAATAACACCAACGTGTGCTTTCTTGATATAAACGAAAAGTGGTCGAGCCGCAGTATATTTAGCACTGGAGATTGTTTCGAAGGATGGAGCAATACCGTCGATTTTCAATGCTTTGACTCTATCGCGATTCTCTTCCAAAAATGAATATCCAAAAATACCAAGAGCATTTTTATTTGATACAAGTTTTTGAACGATTAGATTATCATTCTCACCTGCTTCAATATATGCGCCATCTTCACGAATTGCGTGACATTGCTTTTTATTTTCAAATGGGCAACCTTCTTCCATGAACAACTCATGAAAACTATCGCGTGTACCAGAAGTTGGTGGTGGACCAAGAACTTCAATCTTGATTGCTGGTAAAGATGCATCAACATCTTTCCAAGTTTTGTTTGGATTGTTGACCAACTTACCTGAAGCATCTGGAATTTGTTTTGCGAGTGCCAACCAAACCTGCTTCTTTGTAAGTGATGAGATTACACCAGACTTTGCATCAGCAATTGTCAATCCGTCATAACCAATCTTGATTTCAATGATTTCGCTGACACCATTCTTGACGCAAGTTTCAAACTCGCCTTTCTTCATTGCGCGTGATGCATTCGCAACATCTGGAAACTGTGGACCAACGCCATTGCAAAATAACTTGATACCACCACCAGTGCCTGTTGATTCAACCTTTGGTGTCTTGAACTTTCCAGCACGACCGAATTGCTCAGCCACTGTTGTTGTAAATGGATATACTGTTGAAGATCCGACTGCTGTAATTTGATCTCTGCCTTGTGCATGGGATACAACAGATAATGTTGATAATGCAATAACTGCTAATAACTTTCTCATTTCTGACTCCTTTGTTAAAAACATATTACGAAAATTTTTCAATTTTATTACTCTTATTGATATTGTGAAGATAATTCACAATCTCCCAAGACCCATCATGATTCTCGACTAATGCTGTGCATGACTCAACCCAGTCGCCATCATTCATATATTCAATGCCGTTAATTTCTTTAATTGCTGCTTTGTGAACATGCCCACAAATAACACCCTGAGTATTATACTTTCTGCAGTAGTCTGTGATGAGAACTTCAAAATCAGACATAAATGCTACTGCTTCTTTTGTTTTATTTTTTAGATATGCGCTCAAACTCCAATATGGCATATTAAGTTTAGTGCGGAGTTTGTTTAGAATATGATTGATGCTCAACAACACATCATAGAACCAATCACCAACATGATACAACCAAGATAGTTTTGTGGCGAGTGCAGCATCAAACATATCGCCGTGAATGACCATATATCTTTTGCCATTAACAGCATTGTAACGGCATTGATTGACTAATTCGATATTGCCGAAATGAATATCGTATGGTAAAAGGTCGCGGAAAGAATCGTCATGATTTCCAACGACATAGGTAACTTTAGTTCCGTTCTTTGCTGCTTTAAGAATTTTACGAATCACATCAGTATGTGATTGCAACCAGAAGAATTTTCTTTTGAGTCGCCAGCCGTCGATTATATCGCCAACGAGAAATAGATTTTCGCAAGTGTTTTCTTTTAAGAAATCAGAAAGTAATTCAGCCTTGCATCCCTTGGAACCAAGATGGACGTCAGAGATGAATATAGACTTATACTTGGTCATGCGTGCTCCAATGCAGAGCACTTATATATTTCAAGATTATTTCGATTGTATTAAAAAATGGGGGTCATCGACTAAATGCAGAAAAAAAGTTTTCAGACCATCGACCTGCTGAATAAGACCCCATGGACCTGAACGCTTGGAAGAATACCATCCATCTGATTTACGAATTAGAACCCACTCGTTTCCATATAACTCAAGAAAACGATGACCATAAAGAGATTTGGCTTGAAGTATCACTCAGTAAAACAATCCGTATGCGATACACCAGACTTCAAGTAGAATCTTATATGCCACATATGCGGCAACATAAGCAAGTCCAGCAGTGATTGTAAGTTTAGTTATATCCATAGAAGTCTCGGTTTATCTATCGTCACACAGTGCGCACTATGTCCTAGATTCCTCTTTTACAAAAACAGCCATCGCTGTGCGACAAACCTTACACCGAAAGGTAGGGCGGCTGGTTGGTTATTTATATAATTACCCAATTGACACAGACTTAACACTGGCGACTCGGAAAGATCGCCAGCCATTTGAATCAACATCCCAAACAGAGACGTTATTGCTGGTACTACTACCCTCAACAACCAATTCTCCGTTTTGCGTTGGAGCATTTGGAATATGAGTTGGTTGCAGTGTACATTTCATAACTCTCTCTTCGCCATTCACTTTAGTAAAAGTCACATTCACAATATTGTGACGAAGCATATCAATTAAACCATCACGAGTAAACATTGTCATATCATACCTGCGCTAAAATTGAGTTTAGATTTTTCTTGGGCAATTCAAAGTTCTTGAATGTCACTTTGATCAAGTCTTTGATTGTTTTCTTGGGAACACAACCATCCTTGACCATAAGACCATTATACCCTGCTTTAGCGTGATTGTCAATAAATCTGCGCACATCACCAATATGTGCTTGCATAAACTCGACAGTGCTCAAATCTGTTGGTTTAAACGTAAGAACGTGATATTTGTAAGAACCAATCTCTTCGTTCTTTGGTGTGAGGATCTCACTGAATTTGTATACAGTGGTTTCACATTCAATTTCTTTTCCGTTTGAAGAAATTGTTAATCCCCAAAGTGCGCCATCAACCTCGTCTATTTCTTGTTCGGTCATTATACGCTCCTGAAGTAATCGATCGTTTTATCCAATCCCTCCGACAACGCAATAGTTGGTTCCCACTTTAACTTTTCTTTTGCTAATGTAATATCTGGCTTGCGTTGCTTTGGGTCATCTACAGTCGGTTCTTGATAAACCTTATACCCTTTATTTAATTTTTGTACAATTATAGTCGCAAGTTCATCAACAGTAAACTCTCCAGGATTGCCAAGATTAATTGGTCCAACTTCCTTCGAGTTTGCAAATTTTAAAATACCATCCACAAGATCATCAACATAACAAAATGATCTTGTTTGTGATCCGTCACCATGTATATTTAGAGGTGCATCAGCAAGAGCAGCGACGATAAAGTTAGAGACAACTCTTCCATCGTTCTTTGCCATTCGCGGTCCATAAGTATTGAATATGCGGAATACGCCAGTGTCGACATCGTGCTTTCTCCTGTAATCAAAGAAAAGAGTCTCGGCTGCACGTTTTCCTTCATCATAGCATGCGCGTGGACCTATTGGATTTACATTACCATGATATGTTTCTGGTTGTGGATGAATTTCTGGATCACCATAGACTTCTGATGTTGAAGCCTGAACAACGCGAGCCTTTGTTTTTCGCGCGATTTCAAGAACATGATATGATCCAAGTACGCATGTCATCATCGTGCCAATTGGATCTCGCTGATAGTGCACAGGAGAGGCAGGACATGCAAGATTAAAAATCATATCTAACGCACGAGTTGAAAAGTAATCACGGAACATCGAACTCGTAATATCATGTTCATAAAAACGAACATTGGGATGTTTAATAAAGTTTTCTACATTTTTCATTGTACCTGTGTAAAAGTTATCTACACAATAAACTTTATATCCCTTCTCTAGTAATCTTTCACATAAGTGACTACCAACAAAACCCGCACCACCAGTCACTAATACATTTTTCATACAGTTTCCTTTTTATAAGTTTGTTCACACATGTATCGAGCAATATACCAAGCATCAACAACGTCAGTGGTCGGAGATCCTAATTTAGTCGTTGGACTAATAATGTTATGCAGATCTACTCCAGTCTCTGCAACAAAGGCATCATACATCTTTTCTTTTGTTGCGTTACCTTTTCCAGTAGCATACTTCTTAACTACAGTTGGTGGAACAGTAAAGAACTTGTATCCATTTTTGTAGAGCATGTACTTTAGTATACCGCAGTTCTCGGCTAAATTAAACACTTTTCCTTTTGAGCCAAAAGAATAGTCTTCAATCAGTACAATTACATCTTTCTTTTCGAAGTCTGCGAGAATTGTCAAAACCCAAGAAGCAATATTCTCATATCGCTCTTGATCAGTTAGATATTCTTCGTGTGGTTCACCAAGAATATTATGAAACTTTCCCTGTACAGTTTTACGATCATTCAAAAAGTAAAAGAATGAATTTGAAAATGTCTTATCGCGAGAAACGCATACGCAAGGAGAAGTCAGACTGTAATCAACCCCTACAAAAATCATCTGTCCTCGTATTCGTCGTTTATATCATTTTCTTCATCATCAAAGAAAACTTCTTCTTCATCATCATTAAAGTCGAGTTCTTCATTTTCGTTGTCATAAAAATCGCCACAAAATGGACAATGACTTGGTGTATAACTGACCTCATCTTCTTCAAATGATAGCGAGAATGCTGAACCACAGTTATCGCATGTAAGTTTTAGATCTGGCATGTCAACCTCTTGTAATTGATGTGATCTTCTCAATTTGTTTCTTAATGACCGTTTCTCTATTTGGCCAATTAATATAAGCCTTTTCTGGATTCTTCATTAAATTATATAGCAATGGCAAAATCAATGCTTCCACTTCTTTGAGTTTTGCTCTATGTTTTTCTTCCAATGCTGCAGTCATTGCACTATTCAATGTTTTTTCTTGAGCACTCAATAACTCATCGAGTTTTTGTTTGAGTTCGGAAATTTCTTCGTTTGAGTTATTTACAGTTTGTTGTGTTTGAGTAGTGACAGCAACCTCTTCACTATCTGCGAAACTAAAGCCAAAATCGTAATCGTCTGTTGGTGTTGTCATTTTAACCTCTTACCAAACCCAGGACACATAACTATATCTAGTGCCCTTCGTAACTGTTGTGACTGTGTGTGGATACATGAAGTTGCTTGGAAATATCATTAATTGTCCAGCCTTGAGTTCAATTTTTTCTGAATCCCAAAAAATTAGATCTCCACCCTCATAATCATCATTTAAAGATCCAAGAATCGAAAGAGTCGGAATACCCTTTCTTTCTCCATCAAACATACTGTGAATATGATCACAATGAAGTTTCATTTTTGTACCAGTATCGTATTTGTTGAAACGAACTGTTGAATATCCACCCCAGCCGTTAAACCAATCTTTGCAATGAGCAAAATCTTTTATGATGTATTGTTCAATAGCAAACCAAATCTTTTTGTTGATTGCTATTCCATTTTCTGAGTTTGAATATGAAACTGCAAGGTCATCATCATAACTTATGAAGCCTCCATGTTGCATATAAAAAGAATGTTTTTGCCAAGAGTTATTTTGTATTTCTTCAACAACAGTCTTACAAAAATCTAGATCTAGAAAGTTATCATAGATCTTCATATAATCTTTCACATTCATTGACATTGACATAATATTACTCTCTCTTTTTTATATCATACTCATATCTATCATCGTCGGAAAGAACCCATTTTGATGTATTCTCAACAGACCACATCTGCGTACCAAGTTTTCTTTCAATAACATTTTGTCCAGGTTTCGTCACGAAAGAAGGTTCAAATGCACGAACTCGATTGTTAGGTTGAATCGCAAAGTTACCATTATCTAGTTTAATCACATGACCGCACTTATGTTGCCCTGGAACTTCACTGAATCCAACATCAGCAATATTTCTATCTTCATGTGCCCAGTCAAGTGTGAACATATATGTTCCTTCATTCCACTTCTTGTTTCTATCAATGTACTTTATTCTCTTGTTACAGAGAAAATCAAATTGCGTGACGCCGATATATGAACTGAATGAATCCCAAAGAACTAAATTATAGAGTTCTTCTTGCGGCGCAGGATTTTTATGACAGAATGCGTGTATCGGCATGCGGAACCAAAGCCCTTCGTCCTCCATGATGAAATGAAAAAGCGGGGCACGATGCGGTATCGACGCCACGCCGAATATAAGGACGGGAAGATATGTGTCCTTCGCTTCATCGAACTCTGTTCTGTTCTGAAGAAAATTAGTCCGCACATAGCATTCTATGGGCGGGATGTTTGCATTAATATATGCCATAGGTTTATATAGTCAAAATAAAAAAAGGGGACCGAAGTCCCCCTTTTCTCTGACTCAGATTTTATTACTGAGTTACAACTGGCTCAGCGGCTGGTTCGCTTGCTGATGGTTCTGCAACTACTGCATCAGCAGCAGGAGCAGCTTCTTCGGCAGGAGCAGCAACTTCAGCAGCAGGTGCTGCTTCAACTGCGGCTTCTTCCTTTGCGCCACAAGCAACTAGACCAAGAGCAACTAGACCAACAAGAATTAACTTTGACATATTTTTCTCCTTTAGTTTAAATCTCACATGCACCAGCGGTGCAAGCGAGTTCCTTTGCTGAAGTCGTAGTATCTGTTTCTTCCATGAACTCCACCCAGTTGATGTCAACATTCTGTAGTCCAAGAAGTTCGTTATACTTCGCTTCATCAATTTCTTCATAAGGTGCTTGACGATATGAACCATTGTCGCGTGGAAGGAAAGAAACTCCTGATAAAACAGAAATGTTCTTATAAACCCATGCACCAACTTCCATCCACTCATCATCACCAACGTACACGGTGATTGATGGTTTGTGTTCACACCAGTGATCCTGATAGATCTTCCAAAGTTCCAACTGCTCAATCGCAGTCATATCATTACGAGTAACAGAGTTCTTTGGTGCCTTCATTGGGAATGAGAACACCCAGTTTGATTTGCTGTAGAAATCTTCCTCAGCCTTGTATCCCTTGTCAATCATAAACGTGGCAAGAGGATCCTTCATGTCTGCTCTTACACGGCGAATGTAAAACTGAGCATAACGTGGGTGAATGCCTGATGCGGAATCCACCAACTGAGAAACAGTTCCTGAAGGTTTAACGCAAGTGATTGCAGCCGATACTGGAATACCAAGAGCATCCGCGAACTCCTTGTTCGTTTCAACGCAGTGTAGTCGAATAGCATCCAATGCATCTGCGAGTTTTTGTGACGGCTTATTTAGAAGTTTGCTGTCACAAATACCTGTAAGAGACACGCCAAGTAGTCTTTCTTCATCGCAGTTATTCTTCCACTTCTTATTGATGTAGCGGAAGTCTGTAAGTGTTGATTGTAATGTACCAATGATTGTAGCCAAACGTGCTTTGCGCTTCAATGACTCAACGTCATCGTTTGCACGAACAACGATCTCTGAAAGATTACAGAATTCAAATGGACGTAGAATAATCTCAGAGCAAGGATTTGTACCAAACTCATGATTTGGATCACGGCGACCATTCTTCATTGCAACTGCCTTCGAAGCAGCACGTGAGAAAATACCACGCTCACCTGACTTTGACATGTAGAGAGCATGCCATTCATTCATGAACGTGTCCATGTCAACTTGTTTATCATACACCGCTGATATGTTTGCCAACGCTCTTTGTCCGTTATGCGCCCACCAATCTCCTGACTTTGCATGACGCAACTGGTCATCGTTGAGGTCGGTAAGAGAAATGAGAGCACTACGGCGAACACCACCGCAAACAACAATATCAGCAATCTTGCATACAATGTCATGGCACTCCAACGTGGTCAACTTTCTACCACGAGCCTTCTGAAAGATATTGAGAGTGAATTTAATTAGATCAACCAATGGTTCTGGTCCACTCGCACGACCACCAAAGGTCTTTAAACGCTCACCTGCTGGGCGAACTTTGGAAACATCCCACTTTGGGATCTTTCCAGAATATAAAAGCGAAATGATTTCGCGATATGCTGAAGCCCATCCAATCTTAGAGTCAGCAATCACAACTGTTGTATCTGTATCATGGAGTTCTTCTGGAACTTCTGGGAGTTTGTTGGTATACTTTGACTCAACAGAAAATCCGACGCCTGTTCCGCACATAAGAATGTACATGATCTCATCGAATGCTTTTGTATTGTCAATCGCAACATATGAACAGTTATATCCTGCAACTTGATCTTTCTCAAGTGCTGGACCTGCAGTCATCAAGCAACGCATTGATGGCATGACTTCCAAGCCAAGAATGGCTTCACGCAATTCTTCCCAAGGAACTTTCTTGTTGTTATTTGTCTTCTCTTGGAAGAATCGAATGTAGCGATCTACCGTTTCATCCCATGTCTCGCGACGACCCAATTCATCATTGAAACGTGCATAACGAGAAATGTGAATAAAATCTTGGTAAATGCTTGGAAGTCTAGTTGCCATCATCTGCTCCTTGTTATTCTTGTGCGATAAATTGTGTTGAAAGAGGGAATACCTCAGCGATAACTTTTGCGCACTCTTTGGCTATTTCCATATGCTCTTTCTGAGTGCCGTTGCCGCTTCGGAGTTGTATATAGTGAATCCATGAACGCAAACTACCGCTCATATACATTCTGGACATAATTAATCCTTCTGGGAGCAATGCGCGTGCTTGTTCCTTTGCGATACCATTCGCAATTGCCCAGTTATAATGAATCTTGACTTGTTCAATCAAGTCTTGTTGACGCTTATCCCATTCATACTGCATCATAACATCAACGCCTTCAGAAATAGAATTTTGACGATTCTTTGGATCCTGAAGTCTTGCCTCGCGTGTTACGAATTCTAGATCCTTGGTCGGATCAGCATAACGTTGCGAAAATTCTTGAAAAGAAAAACTACGATGACGTAGAATTTGACGTGCAATGTCGCGTGTCGTTTCAATTTCTAAACACATGGTTGCCATTTCTAGTGGTGACCAATGTTGATGCTTGATCAAATACTTGATCAACTTCTCTGCTGTTTCAGAGTTGATTTGATTGGAGGGATTGGACACTCTTGCGCAAAAGGCTACAAGGTCCGTTGGTGTGTCCAATCCCTCGAGAACTGGTTTGCTGTATGATACTAAAGTTACTTTCATGCTCCAACCTCAAATACTAAAGTCTTATGACGAATTTCTTTTGTGCCGCCTTCAGCAGCAAGTTCTTGTCCACGAATGAATGCATCTTTATATTCAGGATGCTTGCTATCATCAAACCACCACCAGCGATCAAAAAAGTATCTTGGCTCGCGTTGATATTCAACGTACCAAAGTCCTGCGTGAAATTGCACACGAACTTTTTTGATTGGATGTTTTACAATTTCTAATCCAGCGTCGTCTAGTGTAATCATACTAGCACCTTTTCCATTGAGTAAACTTCAGTTTGGCTGTCAAGCCACTGAATGTGTTAGCATCTATAATATCTTTTATTTCACTTGAAGTCAAACCATTTTGTATCATGTCATTGACATCTTTTCCCTTCACAGTTTCGGGAAACAGACAAACTTTATAATTTTTGTCAATTGACTTTTCAATTTGCTTTACAATATCTTTGTTGCGTGGTTCATTATCATATACCAGTACAACATCTAGTTCTGGAAAAATTGCTGCCACGCCGCCCAAATTAGAATCGCCAGAGGCAACGCTGTTTTGCACAAAATAAGAATCAAACTGTCCTTCCAAGACATAGATACGTTCTTGCTTGCGCAAACGATGCAATCCAAACACCTTCTTCTCATCAGTAATCTTCACCGTGACGTAGCGAACCTTGGTGTCAGACAAAGCCCTTCCTGCGACGTTGGTAATCTCACCTTTTTCGTTAGTGTAAAGGAGAACTACACGATCGTCGTTTGGGACCTCGTCTTTGCCATGATTGGGGAACTCTTTATCTAGGAAATCTCTGAATTGAGGGACAAAGAGAATTTCGCCCCAGTACTGTTCAGGAATTCGCCTATTTTTTATATAGGCTCGAGCATAATGCTCTTCAGGTAGATTTTCTACACTATAATGTGCAAACGTTCTTGACGTTCTCTCCAGGCTTTCAGATTCTGCTGAATCTCCTCTGGAGTCGTCGATAGTAGACTGGAACCTGGAGTAGGCGTTTCCCTTGAGTTGTTCGAAATCAGGCTTTTTGACGTTAGAGCCGTATCCTGTCTGACCAGTTGCATATCGCTCGAGGATATACTGCTTATAGGTTGTACCATCGACGTGCTCCAGAAACTTCGCAAACGTCGTAGACTTGCCGCAATTGTGGCAGATGAAGAAGTAGTCGTTGGACTTGCGATAAACATAGCCTCGTGCCTTCAGTTTATTTTTCTTCGAATCACCGCAATAGGGACAACGAAAGTTATACAGATCAGTGCTCTTTTGCTTGAACTGTTCTAACTTTGATGATACAAAACCAAGAAATTTTCTATCAATATAAATTGACATAATATAAAATCATTCACCAACGGATCAATCATTATATACTATTTGATCTCGAAAGGCAACCCCACTTTCGATAAAATCCATCCAACAACAGCAGCGCCACCAATAACAATCCAGCGCCACTTGTTTAAATCTTCGATCTTTTGTTTTTCAACTTCGTGTTGAGCAGCCATCTCTTGCCGAAGTGCTTTGATTTCTTCCATGATAGAGACTTCAATCTCTTCAATCTTTCTATGCACTTCGCGGAGTTCGTCGTTATGCTGCTTCTCAAGTTTGTCAAGAGTTCTATCGAACTTCTCGTAGATTACTGAGAAGAAAGAAATCTTCTCTCTCATTGCAGCGACCTCAGTCTCTATTTTACTGAGTTTGCTCTCAAAGTCAACCATTTACTTTACCGCCTTACTTTTTGTTTTTATTCCTGCTTGACGCAGTTTTCTTGCGCGGCAGTGGGCTTTTTGTGAGAATCCTTTTGGGTTAGAGCAATCTATTGTTTTTTTATATTTGTTGCTCCAACTCTCAGAGAGATATTCTTTGAATGTTTGCATTATTTATTATTTTTTTGCATTATAGCAAGTTCACGATCAGACATTCTATCCCATATACTTGGTGTTTCTTCTGATTTCTTTTGAGCAGATTCATACATGTTCTTTAACATATATTCGCGCGTAGCATCATCGCCCAATCTTTCTTTGCATAATTCGTCGCTGGCTTTTGTTTTCCACACATTTGGAAATATTCCATGCACAAGTAGAATGAAAGCGATTCTCCATGCACGGTAGAGATGTTTAAAATAGCCGTAGCCTACTTCATTTAGGTGTGATGACATCTCTTGTAATCTCCGCTTGTGGTGTTGGTGGTGTCGCTGGCTTCTCGATCGTTTTTAATTCTTTTGCAGGAACCATCAATTCTTCTGGCAAATCAATCTTTTCGATTTTTGGTAGCAATCTTGTCATTGCCTTACCACAACCAGATAACATCAAAGACAGAGCAATTATAAGAATAATTTTCATAATCAACCCTCCTTCTTCTTCCAAGGTAGGTCTGGCAATTTAATGTCAATGCCTCGTTTCTTATTTTCTTCGTCAATCTTTTTGTTCACTTCAAGCAAATACTTTTGCAACGATGTCAATTGCTGAGCATTTTGCAAACAAATAGAATAGTTTTCTACAATTGTTTGCAACGCAACATTATCTCTCACAAAAGAGCTTGTACCATCACCAGCAAGATTCATATCGAGATCAATCTTTGGAGAAGCAGCAGCGTTGTGTGCGTGTACCCAACCGTTCGATAGATCATACTGACCAGGAACTTTCTCAGCCGCTGCTTCAACTATCTTCGTCTCTTTTTCTTTAATCTTGGTGACTCGATCAACATATTCGACCTTCACAACTTCACGAATCATTGCTTGCTCTTTTTTCAAAGCGATAGACAATTCTTCAGCTTCATTTGCTGCTTTTTGAATCATCACTTCGCCCTGATCAACACCTTTCTTATAGCCAGCAGCAAATGCGCCACCGACTATGAAGACCACAGCAAGGATCTTATAGGGTAATGGTATAAGCATAAATTAATCTCTTGGCCAGATGTTACTCTCAACCTGATCATTCAACCACATACTTGCTCCCAATAACTTGGAATACAACCAGTATGAGCCATTTGATAGGAACAGAAATAATGCTGCAAGCCACTTAAACAAATAGATAAATGGAATTGCAAACGGTTCTAAGATAAACATTAATCGCACCAACTCTGTTTCTTTTCGCCGAAGTATGCACGAGCGTGACCGTTTTTAATTAATAGTTCAGAAAGTTTCTGACCATCAATAATCACGTCGCCAAGAACACGTCCACCAAACTTGTCGTGCTCCTTCAATTCGATTTGAATTGATTTTGCATTTGCGACTAGGTTTTTTGTAAAGGCACTTGCTGCTTCTGCAGCAGCTGCTTCTTTTGGGCAAGCAGCACGTGCTCCTTTTTCTGGAGTGTCAACACCCAAGACGCGCAAACTTAATTGCGGTTTGAGTGGCTTTGGCATGAATGGTGCTTCAAACACCACCGTGTCGCCATCAGCAACCTTTACAACTTTGTAATCGTAAGGGTTTGCTAATGCGACTGCGGAAAAAGTTAGTGCTGCGAGAGCAATTAACTTCTTCATACTTTTGGTGCCTTTGGCTTACGTGCCTTCTTGACCTTTTCTGCAGCCTTAACTGCAACTTCTTTTGCTTCAGCCTTTGCTTCTACTGCAACTTCTTTAGCAGCGGCAACGACATCTTTCGCATCAACAACGCCATCGTTGTTCATATCTGGCTTTTTCCATAATTTCCAGACAACCCAACCAGCAACAGCGAGCAATAAAACAACAACTAATGTACCCATTTTTATTTCCTCAGTTTAGTTTTCAACAAAATGGTTGGTGTGGCTTTCACCACACCAACCGCACATCCATTATTTCTTAGGTGCGAACTTCTCCGCAACAGTAGTACCAAGACCAGCCACAACAATCATCATCATTGAATCATACATGTTCTTGTCAACTACCATACCCCAGAACAAATTTAGTACGAAAGCAAGAGCAACTAAAAAAGTTGCTAGTGTCGTAATTACACGCTTGGATGAAACAGAACCATCTGCGCCATCGGCGATCATTGATCTTAAACCAGCGAATAGACTCATTTTTTGTCTCCTAATACTCGTTTTGCGCTTTCTACAAAATTCTTGTATCTCATCGCGACATTATAGTCATGAGTAAGTATAAGAATTCGACTACGAAAACTCACAATATATCGCTTGTCAGCATTGCGGAGACATAATGTTTCCATTATCGTTTCTTATTTAGCCAATGGGTTTTCCCACGCTTTTTGAATCTTCTCGTCGACTTTCTTCTCCAATTCCTTCAATTTAGCGTCTGTTTCGCGCTCGATCGTTCTTAATCGCGCTGACATCTCGCGATCTGTGACACCAACGAATCCACGCACTTCCTTATCGAGTTCGCGATTGCGTCTTTCTGCTGCATCGACATCTGCTTGTAGGCTATCAATGTCGCCCTTTAGGTCCGAACGAACATCGCGAAGAATGTCGCCACTCTCGTCGACCATGACGACTGCATTATCAACACGCTCTTCCATCTTCGTAATGCGCTCTTGAATAGCGGATAAGTCTGGAGCAACATACTCTTGAATCTGTTGCTTCATGTCCATGTAATCTTTATAGAACTCAAATGCGCCATAAAGACCACCTAATACTGTAGACACGATACCACCAGCAATCATAAGTTTTGCTGGGGTGAAACTATATCCACCAATGCTAATTACAGTATTTGGGTCAACCGCTGCTTCTAACTTGTCGACCTTCTCGTCTAAATCGCTCATTTGTATTGCTCCTCGACCATCTTTTTGTAAGTGTCTGTGTTACCCTTTTCTAGGAAGTATGACCCACGAACATTATCTTTATAGACAATATTCTTGTATATATCTTCTGGCTTGTACCATACATTATTATCACGAATCATTGCAGTTCTATATGCGCTCACATCAGTATCTGCGCCTATAGCAGCAACAATACCAGATTGATCTGCGTCCATGTAGTTCTTATTAATTTCTTCCTGCTCTTTTGCGTTTGCAGCGACGACTTCATCTGCTCGCTTTTCAGCATCAGACTTTTCTTCCTGCTTATTATTTAATACACCAGCAACTTCAAGGTTTGTGACATTAGGTGCTAGATTAAATGCATTTGCAAGAGCAGGGTCATTGGCAATCGTAATCTTTTCTTCTTCAGAGAAACCAGAGTTATTAATTTCTTCTTGTTTCTGATCGTTTGATGCGGCAACGACTTGCTGGACAAACTCAAAGTCACCATCAGCTTTTTCTTCAATCACAGGCTTGATATCCATTTGCATAAGTTCAGCAAAGGTATCTGTTTGCTCGTTTGTTTGAGTTTCAGTAGCAGCAACCATTTCAATCTTCTCTTCCTGTGTTTGTTCAACTCCAGTATCAATGATTGTTGTTCCGCTTTCTATCTCATTTGTTGTTTCTGTTTGCGCAACAACCTGTTGCTCAGTTTCTGTCGTCATAGATCCAGTAGAAGAATCTTCAAATACAACCTGCTGAACTTCTCTTCTGCTGCCATCATCAACTTCTTCTGTTTTATTGGCTGCAGCCATAGCAATATCTTCGACCATGGTTGTTTGACTACTATCTGCAGAAGCAACAACCGTTGTTTGTGTTTCACTAGAGGTCATAGCAATTGATTCTGCTTGACTGACAGACTCAGCGGCTGATTGCTCTGTCTGACTCATTGTTGACGCAAGGGCTTCTCTACCCATCTGTCGTCCCGTTTCTAAAGTCTCAGAGGCAGAATCAGCTGATTCCATCATTTCAGTTTTTTGTTCTTCTTCTTTTGATTCAACACTTGTTGTTTCTTGAGCAACAAAAGATGACGAAGATGATTGAGTTGTTGAAGTTCTTGTTGAACTTTCTGTTTGTGTTGTAGTTGCAGCAGAAGCGGATGCAGAAGAACCAGAGGCTGCGGCAGTTGCATCTGAGGCAATGGCGAGAGCACCTTCTAGCGTATTCTTAGAGATTGCATCAGCAAGGATTGCTGCTTTTTCATCATCTGATAATTCACGATATGCCGCTACAACTGCAGGAAGAGATGGTTCAGAAGAATCTTCGGCAGTTTCCTCAGCAACTAACACTTCTTCCTCTTCTGATGCTTCTTCTTCAGAACTATCAGCAAGCATTTCTTCTAAATTCTCGTCAACAGTATCATCTAATTCTTCGTCAGCAACTAATACTTCTTCCTCTTCTTCAATCACTTCAGCACCATCAGATGAGCCATCGTCTGAACCATCATCAGATCCAGTGTCTGTTGTAGTATCTGTATTTGTATCTGTTGTGTCGAGAGAGGCTAACACTTGCTCTGGATCAGAATAGTCAATAGTGCCATCATCAATACCAAGTGTGTCAATAATGCAACTTGGATCAAATGGATCTAATACGCAATCCACAGTTGGTGGTTGTTCTTGAAAACTGTAATATGTTCCAGAGGTTGGAGTTCCCTCTGTATAAAGGAATAGATAATCTGAATCTGGTCTTTGTATAGAAGTAATCTTTAATGCCTCACCACCAGAACTAACTGCAGTCCAACCAACTAGATCTTCACCCTTTGTGGCAAGCTGACTAAACAATATAGGGTCATTGCCCTTAAAAATAAAAATGTAATCACTGCCAGGAGCACTGACATTCATACCAGCAAGACCGCCAGAGGATGGTAATGGAGGTGGCATGTAATTAATCTGAAGCATTGCATTGTCAACGCTAGGACCGTATAATCCACCCCAGAAGCCAGCATCGTTACCAGTAAATTCTAATCTTGCACTCGTAAATAAAAAATCAGATTGCACATGGCTATACCAACCAAAACTTTGCCAGGCACTTTGTGCTTCTTGTCCAAGTAGACATAAACCAAGGATTTCAACACCACCAACACAACCAATATTTGCCGTTGATGGTGTACCACTTAATAATAAAAAAGAGTTATTCAATCCATTTGTATCATAGAACTTTAAAGTGACAGAAAATGGATCAATTGGACCATTAATGCTAGAGCAGGATCCACCAATAAAATTACGACAAGAATTATTCAAATCAAATGAAAATATAAAATTAAATAGGTTTGTTTCGTACTGAGAAAGATCAATATCTTGATACAATGTTCCTTGAAGATAGCTGAATGTGTATAGTTTTCCATCACCTGCTGGGACCCAGTCACCAAGAGGAAACCCTGCTTCCTTCCATGCACCGCATGTTGGTGGACCAGAAGCACAATTGTCCATTGTTGGATTTACAACAATATTTGGAACATTGACGGCATTGGTCCAATCTAGCTGCTGCGCATTAAGCGCAGCACTAGAAAGTAGCAATAATAGAGCGAGTAATCGCTTCATTATTCACCAGCTGGTTTTGCTACTGGAAGATCTTCAGTTGTATCTTTTTTCCAAACTTCCCACCATCTCTTACGGAAGTCTGGGCGTTCTTCTTTGTTAGCAGCCCACTGTTCGTTGGCTTCTTTACCAATCTTACCCATATATGGGCAAGGTGTGCCAGCCATTTCCATAGCCTTGAACACGCGCTCGTCTTGGCACATCATTGATACAGCAGCAACCTTCATACCCATGTCATATAGAGTCTTAGATAACTTCAATCTTTCGCAATTCATATCGCGGACTGCCTTACCAGCAGAAAGACCAATGACCTGAGTTTGAACAGCACCAGAAACGCCACTGACGCAGACATCCTGGCTATATGTTGAGATCATAGGCGCGATAGCACTAGCAGGTGGTGCCTTAATCTCTTGTTCTACCTTTGTAATGTTTTCGTTACGATTGATGTTCGTATTTGTATTCTCAGTCTTTACATTGCTTTGGCTTGTGCTTTCAGACTTATTAATATTCTCGTTCTTATTTACAGCCGTTGAAGTGCTTACATTGACATTGTTATTATTATTCGTATTTGTGCTAGTGCTATCGCTTTTATTGATATTCGTATTTGTTGAAACACTGTTGTTATTGTTATTATTCGTGTTTACACTTGTTGAGTTATTGTTGTTTGTGTTAACATTGTTTGAGTTAATCGTTGTATCGTTCTTATTGTTATTATTATAAGTGACTTCACCAGACATGTTGTTATTATTGTTATTCGTGTTGGTAGAAGTGCTCACATTATTATTAAAGTTTGTGTTTGTAGACACAGAGTTATTGTTATTATTATTCGTGTTCACGCTCGTAGATGTGTTCACATTGTTATTATTATTCGTGTTCACGCTAGTTGAAGTATTCACATTGTTGTTGTTATTTGTGTTCACGCTCGTTGTCGTGTTCACATTATTATTGTTATTCGTCGAAGTCGTATTATTCGTATTCTGATTGATATTTGTCAAAGTACCAGATTGAATGTTATTATTCGTATTCACATTCGTATTGGTATTCGTATTCGTAGAGGTGCTGGTGCTAACATTATTGTTGTTATTATTATTCGTTAAAGTACCAGATTGAATGTTGTTATTTGTATTCACATTCGTGTTGGTATTTGTACTGTTAACGGTAGAAGTGTTAATGTTAGTGTTGGTATTATCACTAGTTGTAGTGTTATTGTTATTATAGTTTACCGTACCACTGTTAATATTATTGTTCGTATTCACATTGGTATTGGTATTTGTAGAGGTCGAAGTCGAAGTGTTTGTGTTCACATTCGTATTCGTATTATCAGAAGTCGAAGTAGAGGTCGAAGTGTTCGTATTCTGATTAATGTTCGTTGCAGTACCAGATTGAATGTTATTATTCGTATTTACATTCGTGTTGGTATTGTCCGAAGTTGATGTGGAGGTCGAAGTCGAAGTTGAGGTAGATGTTGTATTAACATCCGAGGTCGTATTGACCGTAGAAACTGTTGTGGTCTGACCAAAAGCTGCTCCAGATGCTAGGAGAGCAAGGACTGCTAGTATTTTCTTCATTGTATCCTCTGATTGTTGATTTCATAATGAATCAATCAGCAAGGGCAATTATATAAAATACAGCCTGTATAACTTTGTTATTTAGTAAATTTCACGCCACTGCAGCGCTGCACCAACTGATGCAACCTGGTTTCCTGCAGTCGTAATTGTTCGAACAACAACTACATAAACTTCTGAGTTTGTTGAATCAAAGTTTTGAACAATGATATTTTTCTTCGCAGCAGTCAATGAACCTGATGCAACAGGAGAAAGTGAGTTTTGAGATGCACCCGCAGGAACAAATCCAGTAGCAAAGGATTCGCCATTCGTAATGGTATCTGCATTTATACAATATTCAACACCGCTTGAATTAGATGCAGAAGTCCAAACTAAAGCGCCAGTGTTATTTGCAAGGAAAGATGAGTTTGCTAATTTGCGAACTTCGTATACGATGCTATTTGTTTCAGCGTGCAGAGCGATTTGATTTAAACGAACGCTGATACGATTTGGGAATCCTTGAAAACTATTTTTAAGTCGAATAGCAACTAATGGAAGTTCAGTGGCAGAAGGTGTTGCGGTTGATCTGTTATTTGCAGTAATCGCAAAGTCAATGCCCGATTCAACATAACCACCTTCACTTGCTACGGTAGAACAAATTTGATCCATTGATCCACCAGTTCCTGGTCCCGTATTTCGTACTTCACAACGAACAGGAAGATTTGGATTTGCAATATAAACTTCGTCTAAAATATTTGAATTATAATATTCATGAGCAATAATAATTTTACCATCATGCACGAATCCGCAGCGAACGCGACCAACACCAAGCCATTGGAAATCTGTGTAAGTTAATTGAGTTTTAGTGATATCAAGATTAAATCCGCTCAATCCAGTTCCGTCGCATTTATCGCGATTCCACTCAGACTGTGGAACTCGACGTTTATAGGTATATGGTTGACCGTTCACTGTTGTTACTATATTGGATTCATTTGCTGTATTACCAGTATATGAGCGAATGACCCAGTTAAGCGTCTGTGTCGTATTTGCGACTAGATTTCCATTTGCTGTATCACTACCCACTTGTTCGAAGTAGATACCGTCGCGATCATCGAAATATCCAGTTCTTTTGGTTACATTTCTTTGTGGTGCACCGAAAACGAAAGAAGAAAAGATTAATTGACTTTTTCCTGGTTGATAGTGGTGGTAGAATTTAGTCTGGTGAATCGCATACGCAGAAGAATTACTATTGGTTGCGAGTGTTGCGCAGGCTTTATTCGTAACGTATGTGACTGTTCCATTTGATGTTTGATCTAAAAAGTTTGGATCGATCGCAAAGAGGTGCTTATAATCACCGAGCGTGAACAACTCAGAAACACGAGTACGACCAAAGGCATCTGGAGAAATACCTTTGACTTCTAATCCATCGCCAACAGCTGTAACAGGAAACGGATTGCTGGTTGTAACAATCGCGTTTGCGTTGAGTACATTTACATTTTTATTATAGAGATAAGTCATTAGATAATTCTCCAAGAATCGCCGCGATATAACATGTGAATCGCCCCGTTATTCACCGCGAGTATAAATCCGTTTGCGTCGTTGTCTACTCTTGCAGAAACTGTAATATTATGTGTTTCACAGTTTCCTGATTCGTCTTTGATCACAACTTCACGACCAGAGGAAATTCCACCAGGAATCGTAATCGTAACAGGTCCAGCATAGTTGACGCCGATATAATAGTCGTTTGCAACAACTGTATATGCATTTGTTGTGACGAGTGTAGTATTGTTTATAATTTCGCCAGTATCAATCTCATCAAGACTGAATATTCCATTATCCCATCGCATGTATCTTCCATTTTGTGCGGAAGTGCGATCAAAATCATCGGCATCAAATATACGAACAATACCTGTTCCACCACCACCCCAAGAAAGCGTGTTGACTTTTTGCAAAAGATCTTGAACTGTTTTGCGAAGTGCCTGGAATTCGTTGTCTTGTAATGCAGCTGCCAATGGCGGCTTCTTTGTATTTGAAACCGTGTCAAGATAATTTGCAACCTGCTGAACTTTATATTCTTCTGGTGGCTGTAGATTTGTCTCTGCAGGTTTTGCTGGCTCAGATATTGGTTCTGCTTCGACTAATAAATCTTCTTTGAGAATTGGAATTGGCGGAGATGCTTCTTTCTTGAATTCACCAAAAATCGCAGCGGCAAGTTTTTCTTCTCTTTCAATTGACTCGACTAACTTTTGATCAACAGGTTGACCAAACATTTTAGCCATTTTAACGAGCAGTTTTTTCTCTTCAAGAGTTTTCATAAATTATGCAGCGTAACGAATGATTATGATTCCAGAACCACCGTTTCCAACAGTATTATCAAAGTTATTACCGCCGCCGCCTCCACCACGATTTGCTGTCCCTGACGTTGCAGTATTACCACCACCACCATTACCACCTACTGCACTTCCTCCGCCTCCCGCACCACCACCTGCATAATATATTGCAGTTCCACTGATGTTTGATTGCAAACCAATACCACCATTGCCGCCACTACCACTTGTATTTGCACCAGCACCGCCTGCACCACCGCCTCCGCCACCGCTGTCACCTCCACCCAGAACCCAACCACCATCATAACCTTGTCTTGCTGCGCTTATGTATGAACTTCCTGGATATACACCCTTACCACCAGCAATTGGTGCGTTTCTTTGAGCAGCACCACCACCAGAACCACCATTACCGCCTGGAAATCCGTAACCATATGCTCCGCCACCAGCACCTGATCCACCACCACCGCCTATTCCAATGACAGAAACACTAGAACCAACAATAGAAGAATTAGAACCAGGATCACTAGTTGTTGTGTACATATTTGTGGATCCTGAACCTCCACCACCAACAGTTACTGTGTAAGTTCCAGGTGATACAGAAACATTTCCTGTCAATAAACCACCAGCACCACCACCGCCACCACCCCAACCAGCATGTCCACCTTTACCACCACCAGCAACAACCAAATATTCAATATCACCACTACCACTTGTAACTTGGAAAGAACCAGAAGAAGTAAATGTATGGACTCTATATCCTGCAATATTACTTACAGTTCCGCCAGTTGCTGTGATTCCCATTGTTGCATTGATACTAAATGCTTTAGATGATTTTTGTAGTTCTAAATCTGTTGCAGTGACAGTGAAGTTGTATGTTGTTTGCGCTCCTGGTGGAGATGTAAGTGTTCCGCTGAGCAATCCATTTGCTGCCAATGTTATTCCTGATGGCAGTGAACTTCCAACATCTAGTGCATAACTTACAGTAGAGTCACTAGTTGCTTGCAATGTTGTGGATAGAGCAGAATCTTTATTCCATCCACTCAATGCAGATCCAGTAACCCAAACAGGTCCTGCTGACACGACCATTCCTGGCACGACAACTGCAGTCCCACCATCTGGATTGACAACGTATAGTGGATAAGTTGTTCCTGTGGAAAGTGCTGGAGTTGTGAACGAAAGTGATGTTGAGTTTGTTCTTGAGACGGCAGGTGCAGCAGCACCATTGATATAAACTTGCACGCCAGATTCGAATCCAGTTCCAGTAAGAACAATTGATTCATTGCCAGTATTAACTGCAGCAGTGGCGCTGTTTGGATAAGTGATCGTGGTAACTTTTGGACCACCACCAGCTTGAATCTGAGTCACCACAGTTGTTTGTAACTGTGTTGTAGTAATTGTATTCGCTGTAATGTAATTGCCGTCTAATTTGCGAGCCATTTGTTTTTCCGATTATCCGTTGAGTTTGATAATAACAATACCAGAGCCGCCAGAGCCACCATAAGAGGTGAAAGAAGCATCACCACCTGCACCGCCACCGCCACCGCCAGTGTTTGTTGTTCCAGATGTACCATTCGAATTGGCAGGTGCTCTTGGTGCGCCAGCTCCTCCTCCTCCTGCTCCACCAGAACCAGCAATATCACCAAATTGGGTTCTGCTTGTACCTGCTCCTCCGCCGCCAGCATAAGTTAATGTTATTCCTGTGATAGAAGACACAGCTCCACTACCACCATTACCATTTGAACCTGCTTGCGCGTCTTGACCAGCAGCTCCTGCGCCACCGCCACCACCGCCATTAGCGCGGAAGTTTGGATAATTGCCAGTAAGAGCGTTTCCTCCATTATTTCCTTGTGATGGTGACACGCTCGGTGTATTACCAAGCCCACCATTACCACCACCATCACCGTGACCACCACCACCAGAACCACCGTCTGCAGCACCAACATTTGAAGGACCTCTAACACCACCTTTGCCGCCACCTGCGGAAGTTATAGTAGCAAAAATTGAAGAAGATCCATTAGAAGCTCCATCACCTGTATTTGTTCCTGCTCCACCTGCACCAACTGTAACTGTGTAGGTGTTTCCTGCAGTTACTGGGAAATTTGCACCAACTCTAAATCCACCAGCACCACCGCCACCACCGCTGGTGTATCCGCCTCCAGATCCTCCTCCACCAATAACTAGATACTCAACAGAAGTGACGCCTTCTGGACATTTCCATTCTGTTGTTGAATTGAAAACTTGAATACCAAAATTTGGCATTACATATTTGAGAATTACAGTACCAGAACCACCAGATCCACCTGTTCCAGAATTAGAACCACCACCTCCACCACTACCAGTGTTTGGAGATGCTGCCGTATTTACTGCACCTGCGCCACCTGATCCAGCTGATCCAGCTGATCCACCATAACCACCAACTCCACCAGCACCACCACCTGCATAGGTTACGCTAGAACCAGATAAACTTGACGCTGTCCCATTTCCACCATTTCCACCAACAGAAGTTGTTCCGTTTGTACCAACAGCACCTGATCCACCACCACCGCCACCACCATATGCTGGTGCACCATAGGTTGAATTACCACCATTATTTCCTTGAGATGGGCTTACAGATGGTATATTACCAGAACCGCCTGTTCTTCCTGAGTTTGGATTAGATGCAACTCCTGCACCACCACCAGATCCCCCGTTTCTACCGTCAGAATCTACTCCACCATTTTTACCACATCCGCCGCCACCACCGCCAGCAGAAGTAATAGTATCAAATACAGAACTAGATCCATTAGATCCTGCAACAGTTGAGCCGCTTGGAGTGCCAGTTCCACCGTTTCCACCAGCGCCAACAGTGATTGTATAAGTGTTTCCAGCAGTCACTGGAAATGCAGTTCCTGTTCTAAATCCGCCAGCACCGCCACCACCTGCTCCAATGTCACTTGCACCACCACCTCCTCCACCACCAGCAATGACAAGATACTCAACCTCAGTGACACCTGTTGGACATGTCCATGATCCAGATTGTTTAAATGTAAGTACAACAGTTTTTGGCGAAGGGTAATTCCATACTGGATTTACAACCTGTCGTGTGCGCGAAAGCACATGAGTTGGATTCAACCCACGATTTCCAATCGTTATAAGTGAACCAATCTTAAATCCCATTAGGTGATCTCTGTTCCGAATACGCTAAATGAAAGATTTGAGTTTGAAGTATATACAGAAATTACATCCGTGTTTCCAAGTGTAATTCCTAATGACAATGCAACAGTATCTAGTGCAGCAATCGGAGCATCATATGCAAGGTAATGCTGATTGGCTAGAGCAGCCCCCGCCTGTTGTGCTGCAACACGATAAGTGCAATTTGATCCATTATTTCTATTTACAATCACTATAGAGGAAACAACTGTCTGTGTTGCTGCAGGAACAGTATATACGTTATGTGTGGTGTTTGCAGTTGCTGCAACCTGACCAAGAATTTTATATGTTTCTGGCATTTTATAGTCCTGTTAAAAACGATTTAGCAAAGCCACCAGAAGCACTAGCGGCTGAAGTGTTTGCAGTGTTTGCTTGGGCATATGCAGCATTTGCTGCTGCGAGTGCTGCATATACTTGACTCCACGCATTAGCGTTCATTTGAGTTGTGGTGACTGTATTCGCTTGAATCGCACCGCCTTTGAGTTTACGAGCCATGATTATTTATCCTTTAACGCAGAAGTTGGTGGCGTGAAGTTTGAAGTGTAACGAGCATAACCATTAGTAATACGAAAGTCGTCCATATAACCATACCATTCATATCCACCGCTACCCCATCTTCCAATATATGTTCCATTATTATTACTGAAATTCCAAGTAGCACTACTTGTTGATGTTAGAACCGCAGTGCCATCGATAAATGCTTTTACTGAAGATCCTGATCTTGTGACTGCTAAATGTGTCCAAGAATTTTGAGGGACGGTCACAGTAGTTTGTGAAAACAAACCGCCAGCTATAACTATTTCTAAACGATTACCATCTCTGATACAAATGTATCCATCAGGAGATGCATTTTTATTAGCAATTATCATTCTATAAGTTGAAAATGTGGCAGTTGGATATAACCATGTTTCAATGGTAAAGTCACCAGAAAGATCTAATAATCGATTTGCTGGTAGTAATAACCAATCACCAGTCCCATCAAACGCAATTGATCCTGTGCCATACTTGTACTGTGCTGTGCTGACTTTTGCATCACCAACACATTCAAGAACGTTCTTCGCCGTTTGATCAAAGATCTGCGCGTTGGTAAAGTTCAATAATGCAACTGTATTGGCAGTATTTGTTGGTGGAGCAGTTGGAACAGAAAACACAGAAGTCCCTGTAGTTGTAGAAGCTGTAGAATATGCTGCTACAATAGTATTACTGAGTCTAAATCCACTTAAATGACCTGTAAAATATCTTGACGCTTCGCCAAATGTCCCTGGTCCCTGTTGAGCAACATAGATATTACTTGCTGAAGTGCTCTGCGTCCAGTTTGTTTCTTGTTTATATCCTCTCAAAACACCATCAACAAAAACTCTAAATGTTTTTTGTGCACCTGTTGCTTGAGTAAATACTACATGATGCCATGCGTTATCGTTTACTATAGTAGAACCAGCTCCAGTAAGTGCGGCTTGATCAGTTCCAGATGATTGTCGATGATACAATATAGGAACACCAACATCAATACTAAAAAAGTAAGAACCACTACTAAATGCAATATCAGCCCAGCTAGAAAATACTGTTTGAAATGAAGCAGTTGATGTTGTCCTTACCCAAAATTCAAGAGTAAAGTCATTATTCCAAAATGAGTGCGTTGTGCTACCATAGTTGAAATAAACACCATCCCCAGTTCCATCAAAATATCCACTACCGCCAACGTTAGCTGTTGAATAAGCAACATCTGGAGCGAATGGAGAGAATGCTTGAATAGAAGTATCACCATTACGAGTGATTGTAAATGCATTTGTGGAGTTATCAATAAAACGATTTGATTGTAGAGTGAGTAATGATGTGTTTGATATAGCTGTTAGTGGTGATGTTGGTGGTGTAAATGCTGTTGTATAAACAGCAGTGCCCTTAACAATGCGAAAATTACTTAAATAACCATCAGTAAATAGAAGTTGTGCATTTTCATATGCAATTTGTAAATCGCCGACGTAATTTACTGTGTTATTGGTATTTGTTCCAACTGCAGTTCCATTCACATACAATGTAACTGTTGTGCCATTTCTAACTATTGCAACATGATTCCATCTATTTGCAACGTGAGAATTATTAGCTGTTATAATTGGAGTTGCTCCAGTCCACAACATCAATGAGTTAGTAGTGTATAGAAATAATCTAAGGACATTACCAGTAGTGCCATATGAAAATATATTGATGTAATTACTAGGTGTTATGCTTGTGTTATACCAAAATTCTATAGTAAAGTTACCTGAACCTGGCTGCAGCGCAGCTTGACCTGCTGGAAGTGCCAAATAATCACCAGTTCCATCAAAGTATGCGCTCCACCCAGTCTGACTAAATGGACTAAATGATCCTTGAGTTGCATTCCCGTTTCGAGTGATTGTAAAGTTATTATTCGATGAGTCTAAAAATGTATGATTGTTACCGTTATTTGTACCATCTGCATGTATCAATAGAACATTATTAGCGAATAGTACACCTTCTCCAGTTGACGTCGTGACAGTAAACTGTCTCGTGGAGTCTTGATTTTGTGCGTCTGTTGCAATCACACTAAACGTATATGTTGTTGCATTACCAGTTGGTGAACTAATCGTTCCACTGATTAGTCCATTTGCTGCAAGACTAATTCCAGTTGGTAAGGTATTTCCTGCTGCAAGCGCATAAGTGATTGGTGTGTCACCTGTGGCAGATAGAGAATAACTCCAGGAACTTAACTCATCTTGCGATGCACTTAAACTTCCTGCTGACGTGACCCATGCTGGCTCACCAGAGATTAACAGTCCTGGATATAGAATCGCAGTTCCACCATCTTCTGGATTAATAATATAAACAGGATAAGTTCCAGTCGAAAGTGCTGGTGTGGTGAAAGAAATATTACTTGCGCTAATAAATGACTGAGAAGGCACAGCAGAGCCATTGACAAGAACTTGCGCATTTGCAGCAAATCCAGAGCCTGTGATATAAACGGTTTGACCGCCTGTTGAGTTGGCAGCAGAATCATCACCTGGATAGATAAGACTTTTGACTTTTGGTCCACCACCTGCAGAGATCTGCGTGACAACAGTCGTTAACAACTGTGTGGTCGTGATTGTGTTTGCCTGGATCGCAGAACCTGGTAGTTTGAAAACTGACATTATCGATCCTTCAATGCGGAAGTTGGTGGTGTGAAGTTAGATGTGTAACGAGCATAACCTTTGGTGATGCGAAGATCGTCTAAGAATCCATTTAATGATCTAGTATTACTTGCATCTGAAGCGCCTATAACAGAATAATTTGTGCCGCCATTATATGCATTTGTGTTTGTTGCAGTTGATCCAATTTGAACGCCGTCTACAAATGCTCTTAGTGAACTTCCTGATCTGCACCACGCAATGTGATACCAAGTATTAATACTTGGCGACCATGAAAAGTTACTATCGAATGCTGTGTTGTATCTGCCGATAACTAAACCTACACCAGTTCTGTAAAGAATATCATAGGCTCCTGTTGTGCCATCAGATCCCAATATTGCTTGATCTGCGCCAACGGTATTGAAGCGCACCCAAGTTTCAACTGTGAAATCGCCAGATCCAAAATTTAGTAGAGTTGCATTCTTTAAAATTTTAATATAGTCACTAGTGCCATCAAATGATATAGAACCAGTACCATACTTAAATTGCGCAGTGCTAACTTTGGCATCGCCAGCCAACTCTAAAATATTTTTTGCAGTATGATCAATAACTTGACCATTCGTAAAGTTTAATAAACAAATTGCATTCGAAGATGATGTTGGTGGGGCTGTTGGAGGTGTGAAATTAGCTGTGTACAATGCTGTTCCAGAAACAACACGGAATCCTGAGACCCAACCTTCATATTTAAACGAACTACTATCTGGTCTAGCAATATATGCACTTCCACCAGAAATAGAATTCGTAAATGAACCAGACCCAACAGAAATGCCGTTCAAATAAACGTTCGCGGCACTTCCGTTTCTAACCCAAGCAATATGATTCCACTGATTTGCTAGATTAATACCAGTGGTGACATTAAATCCACCCTGTCCATTATATCTAAAATTAATAACTGCTGTACCAACACCAGCTTGAACACTTGAACTTCCATTAAAGTCTGCTATATTTAAAGTCCAAACACTTGGGAATTCACCTGTCGTAGTTGGCCAGAACCAACCCTCAACAGTAAAACTTCCTGTTCCAATTGCAGGAACACTTCCGATGGTTAGTCCATTTGCACCTGATGGAATATAAACTGAACCACCGACGTTTGCTGAAGAATATGCAGAAGTTGGCGCGAATGGAGAGAATGGAATTACTTTAATGTCATTATCTCTAGTTAATGTCAGTGGTGTTGTATTTGAATCAATAACTCTATTAGAATTCAAAGTTAATAATTTTGTGTTTGCAGTTACTGATAGTGGTGATGTTGGCAAAGAAAATGAAGAGCCAGAATACATGGCATTTGCCGTAACTCTAGCATTAGAAATAAATCCTTTGAATGCATAACCAGTTGGGCTTACAAATTCACCAATTCTTTGAATATATCTGCTGCCAGAATCAGATGAATTTATCGCGCTATTTGCACCATTAATGTAAATTCTAGTAGATGATCCTGAACGAACCCAAGCAACATGAGTCCATCTTTCTAAAGAAACTGTTGTGGTTGTATTTGTAAATACAGATCCATTATAATATCCGATTGTTCCATCTGCATTGTGAGTGAATTGTTGATTTGGGCTAGATTGAGCAAAAATGAGTGCCTGACCTCCTCCTCCATTACCAGCTCTTTCAGGATATATCCAGGCTTCTATTGTAAAATCTGATGTAAGTTCAATACTATTGAATGATACTGAATCTGTTGTTCCATCGAAATATCCCGACCATCCAGTTTGAGCGAATGGACTAAATGAACCTTGGTTTGCTGCGCCAGTTCTTGTGACTGTTAAACTTGCTGTTGACTCTACGAAACTTTGATTGTTTCCATTATTTGTTCCATCAGAGTGAATCAATAAAACATTATTCGCAAATAATACGCCTTCACCAGTTGTGACTGTAACTGTGAATTGTCGTGACGCATCTTGATTTTGAGCATCAGAAGCAACAACAGTAAATGTATATTGTGTTTCTGATTCTGGTGGAGAAGAAAGAGTTCCGCTAATCAATCCATTTGCTGCTAGAGTAATGCCGCTCGGAAGTGAACTTCCGCCAGCAAGAGCATAAGTAATTGGCGTATCGCCAGTTGATGATAGAGAAATGCTCCAAGAGTCTGTTGCGCCAACTTCAGCAAGAGATGAACTCGAAACCCATGTTGGTTCTGCAGAAGAGATATAACCAGGAATAAAGATCGCTGTTGCACCATTATCGGTGTTAATCACATAAACTGGATAGATGCCAGCTGAAAGCGCAGGAGTTGTAAATGAAAGATTACTTGCGCTGATAAAAGACTTGGAAGGAACTGCATTCCCATTGATATAGATGGCATTATTCGTTTCGAAACCAGAGCCATTAATATAAACAGTCTGACCGCCGACAGTGTTTCCTGCAGTATCATTACCAGGATAGATCAGAGAAGAAACTCTTGGTCCGCCACCAGCAGAGATTTGATTTACAACAGTTGTCTGTAACTGCGTTGTCGTAATGGTATTGGCGGCAATCGCAGTTCCGAGTAATTGACGTGGCATTAATCTTCTCTACAGCGGTGGAAGTCTTGTATATTTAGTTATAGATCTGCCCCACCTCAAGAGCAGTCAGATTCTCTTCTGAGCCAATTAATCCTTTTGCAAAAGTATTAAACGAGAGACTGACGCGAGTTTGATCGGCTTCCACAGCACTTACAGAATGCCTTAAAGAGGAAGGAAAGATGACCAATCTTCCTTGCGTGGCTTCGAGCCACCACGTTTTTGAGTTATGGAGATTAAACTTTTCTGTCGGAAAAGAAATCTGATCATAATGATTTTTTTCAAAATAAATTCGATCTTTTGAATTATCGGTTTGCACATAGAAAACACCAGAAAGAAACGAGTTTGGATGCTCATGTGCATGATGCCATTGTCCTGGTTTACTATAATTGACCCAGGATTGAGTGATGTACAAATTTACATCTTTCGAAGGCGCAACAATTTCTTGAAAATAGGTATCAATGGAAGTCTGAATAAAAGCGCGGAGATCTTTAAGTTCCTCTTTTCGAAGAATAAATCTATCCGCGCTTGTTGTATTGCCCATGTTGGGCTTCATTTCAAGATCTAATAGAGCACCTTTCTCACTTTTAGTTAAATCTCGACCCAGATGAAACATTCCAACCGCAGTCGGAAATAATGATATAATTTGCATAATATAACTCCATGATTAAAATAGATCAAGCTGGAACAGAAACCTCATCCCAAGAAAGAGTTGACTCGTTCCAAGTATATGCTTTCCCATCATCTGGCTTTGCAACTGGTGCTTCCCAATCGGCTGTCGTATTATTCAACGTCCAAGATGGATATGGTTTTGGTGGAACAAATGCATCAAGTGCTGCATTATATACAAAACCAATACCAGCATAACGCTTACGCATATTTCCGTTATAAGAAGTTTGTTTCCATGTGCCGCCGAGTAGACGCTCACAGAATGCTGCACCGATGTGTTCCTTTTCAACACCGTGCGCATCAGATGTGTCAGCATTACCGACAACAATAACTCTCTTTACAACATTATTTTCATCTAACTCTGCAAAGTGTGCCATATTACATTACTCCTTAGATTTGTACTCATTCACTTCTTCAAAATCAGCAGACTCAAAAACGCCTGTGATTTCTTGAATTTGTTTCTTCGTCCAGATTGTATTTATTGAATCTTCGAACTGCTTAATCTTTTCCATGGTCTCATCGATCTCTTCCCATGTTGGGCATGGACGCTCATCTTCCCAAATCGTAATCTCACGATTCGAAATCTCCCAGCGAGCACCTGGACGAAGCAAGTGCATTGCTGTATTAATTCCATAAAGTTGATAAATTTTTACTTCTTCAGACATAATATTACCTCATCAATACAATTTTAAAATTACAATACCAGAAGATCCTTTACCTGCGGGATTTCCTCCACCGCCTCCACCACCAAGATTTGCGATGGCATTATTTCCTGCTGTCGTTGGTGCTGCTGGTCCTGCTCCACCATCTCCGCCACCAGACAATCCTCCTGGAGCTCTTGGTAAAGCACCAGTATGACCGCCACCACCTCCGCCATAGTAATTATTATATAGTGTCGATGCATTTGGAACAAATGGACATATGATTCCAATCCCACCATTTCCTGTTGCAGTTGGCGTTGCTGGGCTTGTACTTCCACCTGCAGCGCCAGCACCACCGCCACCACCACCAGGATTTGGTCCACCAGTTGCATTGCCGCCATTGTTTCCTTGAGCTGGATAAACTGCTGGAGAATTTCCTGGTCCTACACTTGCTGTTGGTCCACCTGCTGTTCTTCCGCCACCACTCCCACCTGAACCGCCCTGACCGCGAGCATCGTTTGGAGTTCCTCCAGGTTGTTGAGGTGTTCCACCAGCACCACCGCCAGCTGAAGTTACAAGTCCAAAAATACTTGATGATCCACCAACTCCAGCACCAGTATCATATGGTGTTGCAGGATAACCACCATTACCACCCCCACCAATTGTGATTGGCATTGAATTTCCAGCGACTAATGGATAGTTAGAACCAAATCTAACTCCTCCACCTCCTCCTCCGCCACCAAGCCATGCGCCACCTCCACCGCCAGCGACAACAAAATAATCACATTTAGTGACGCCAGTTGGAACAATAAATGAACTTGTGTTTTCAAAAGCAAGAACGCCTGTTCTTGCCATAGAATATCTGAGAATAACAGTTCCAGAACCACCAGAACCACCAGCTGAACCACCATTCGGACCATACCCACCACCGCCGCCACCGCCACCAAAGTTGGCAGTACCAGAACCACCTGGATATCCTGCTCCACCGCCAGGAGAAATTCCACCCTGACTTCCTGCGTTTGGATCTAGTGGAGTTCCGCCACCACCAGCACCATATCCACGCGCAGTGCCAGTGATTGATGACATTGCATTTTGTCCATTCGGACCACCAGCACCACCACCACGACCTGTGCCTGGTGTTGCATTATATCCTTGTGCTGGACTATAAACGTTTGGTAGATTTCCTAATCCAGCAGGTGCGCCGCCAGAACCACCATTTTGTGGACCAGGTGCACCTGCGCCTCCACCATCTGCCTGTATTCCACCAGGAGTTGCAGGTGAGATACCAAAAAATGATGATGATCCGATGCTCCCGCCTCCACCACCCGCACCAATTGTAATAGTGTACGATGTATTTGCATTTACTGACAATCCGCTACCAGTTCTAAATCCACCACCGCCAGCACCAAATCCTGGATTAAGATATGCACCTAAACCACCACCACCACCGCCAGCAAGAACTAGATACTCGACAGTAGTAACACCATCTGGGCAACGCCATGTTGATGAAGATGTGAAATTTTGCACTACAGTCATTGCAGTAGAATCTGTGATGTATCCATATGTGCGAAAGAATGTAATGTCATCAAGTGACCAAATACCTGCAACGTTTGCTGCAGTGGAACTAGCAATTATTTTGGCTCCAATATACTTTGTCATGTGATTTCGAGAATACTTACTGATACGTCTAGATGATTGTTTGCCGATGCAGTTCCGAAGATATAATCGTTTGCTTCAAGAACAAGTTTACCTGTTAGAAATGTCGTTGCTGCATCAGAAGGCACAGGAACTGTGTATACAAGTGCTCTGGAAGCAGAGGATGTAACATCATACACATACATTGTTACATCTGCAGTATTTGCTCCGTCTCTATTCGCGACCTGACCCATAAAGACAATAGCAGTCGTGTTTGCTGGGCAAACATAGACATTTGCATTGACTGTTGTAAGAGCTGCAGTTCGTAATTTAAATGCTTCTGCCATTTTAATCTCCGCTCATAGCGATAACCATTCCAAGAGTGACTGGTGCGCTAAATGAAATGTTTGCTTTACCACCAGTTCCTGGTGTTACCGAAACACTAACACTAGATGAATTTATGAAATTGACTCCATTTGCATTTACTGTAGATGCACTGTTTGCAGTCACAGTAATAACATTTGGTGATTCGCTCGGATTAACAAGTGATGTTCCAAGAATTTTATCTAATGCCATTGTAATTCTCTGTTATATTCCAATATTTATGATACATAAACCATCACAATTCTGCCGTCAGCTCCTACAGCCGAAGGTGCAGCACCGCCTTGTCCTGCACTATCTGCATAGAAAGCATTAGTATTGCCAGCTGCAAATCTACCATTTCCTGTTATTGTATTTGTATTATTTGCATCTGCGAGGAAAACGAAATTACAAAATCCACCGCCGCCACCACCACCGCTGGCGCTAGAACCACCGCCATATAGACCGCCACCGCCGCCACCAGCACCCGATCCACCTCTACCATATCCAACTAAACCAGATCCACCGTCTCCACCCACCTTTAATGATCCAGGTGCACCTGCCGTGTAACTACTTCCTGATGCAGCACCACCAGCACCTCTCTCAGCAACAAAGCCACCGCCAGCTCCACCAGCTCCACCTGGAGCACCGCCGCCACCGCCACCTGCGGAAAGTATAGTTCCAGCATTTGCCAAATATTCTATACCTGTTCCACCACCACCTGAACCAGTAGTAGTACCTCCAGCACCAATTACAACGTTGTATGAAACATTTGCATAAAATGTGATAATTCCCCAAGAGAATCCGCCACCACCACCATTTGATGTAGATGCTCCACCTCCACCACCCCACAATAACACATTTGCAGTAAAAGTTGTATTTGGTGTTACATTATATGCACCATTTGATGTAAATCGAATTACACCACGAAATGATGAATCAGTAAAATTTATAAGAGTGCATCCAGACGGGAGAGCTGGAGATACAGTAAGCCCAACATTTGATGGCTTTCTGTATCTAGAATCGTTAACAATGTTTGAAATACGAGAGAGTTGTGGCATTCTTTCTTCTCGTTTTATCCATATCTTTGAACGCTTCCAAGAACCGTAAAGGTTGCAGGATTTGTTTTTATGACTGTGAATGTGTACAAATCAGTCGAGAATGCAGATCCACTTGCAGGTGCTGTGCCGCCAGCCCATTTTACTATCTGTGAAACTGAATCAACTGATACACTTGCCACAATATACGCTGCTGCTGTATGAGTTGCAACCAAAGTAATCGTGATTGCTTGTCCAGTTCGTAAGAATGTATCTATTGCAATAGTAGAATTTGCGCGAATATTAAGTGCGCAGTTTGCTGTTGATATACCAGTAAAATATAGAATTGGTTGAGTCAAAACATCAAAGTTCAACGTTGAACTCATACCAACTGGTGATACATTGATTTTCTCAATCACCTCACCAAGAGTAGATGTTCCATTCACGTGCAATAAAGTGTTTGGTGTTATGTCAAGACCTAATCTTCCTGGTGCTGTAATAATTATATTTCCAGAAATATTTGCTCCTGTTAATGGAGTATTGGCTTGTGCATATGCAGCATTCGCTTGAGCATATGCATTTGAGACTTTATCAGTGAATACAGAAGAAAGTTTTGCTTCTGTGACTGTATTTGCTGTAAGTGTTTTGCCGTCTATTGTATCTGGCATCTATCTTTACTCTGCTGGTGGTGTCTCGGCAGGTGGTTCTTCTGCTGGAAGTTCTTCAATTACAGGAGGAACCCACTTGAAGATTTTCTTTTCTGCTAATTGTGGTTGCTCAATTGCAGTTCCAACATACCAACCGTCTGGTTCAGGGATTTGAGATTTTGCTACTGTAACAGTATCCAATTCCTCTTTTGTAAGAGGACCATAGACATATGGCATAGAAATTTTTTCAAAGATGTAATGCATAGTTTAACTCCAAAATTGATATTCAGCACCAGAACCAACTCCGCCAACTGGAATGTAAGCAAAGGTTGTTGGTGATAATTGTTTCGCGTAAATTCTACCCTGGTCTTGGCCAATGGTATAAACTGTAACGGGAACAGAAAATGCCATTGCGCCGACGTCTAACTTGTTATATATTCTACTTTGATCTTGCCCAACAGTAAACACATCGTGTTTTGCTGAAATTGCAAACAACTCAAAATCTTTCTTACCATACATTCGACCCAATTCTTGAGCAAGTGCTGCATAAATGTTTATTGTTTGACCGAATCGAACAAAATTATATGTGTCGTATATTTTTACGAGTTCTTGACCGACGCCATAGTTTGTGGTCATTGAACTTGTTGCGTTGGCATTGGCAACTGAGTTTGCAAGAAATGGTGTTGCAGGAGAGAATGTTATTTGGCTTTGGCCATTCGCTGCGATAGTGTGATTTCCGCTTAAATCTTCGAATGTTGGTGTGAGAGCAGTTAATAAAATTGTATTTGTTACAACAGGCAATCTTGTTGTTGATGGAGTAAATGCCGCATTATAAACAGAGTTACCACGAATAATTCTTAAATTTGAAATAAAACCTGAAATGGTATTTGCTGGTATACCTGTTGCATAGGTTTGACCATTATTAAACATTCCACCAATCGTTAATCCGCGACCAAGTGCAGCATATGGAGTGTTCGCGTTTGTTCCTGGAGTAAATGTTAATGCGCCGTTTAAGAATCCACGATAGGTATTTCCAGCACGAGTAACAGCAATATGATTCCAGGCGTTGAGTGTTGGTGCGCCAAGACTTCCTGCTGCTCCTGCGATTGCTCCGACAGAATAGGTATTATTATTCGCATTTGCAACAGCGAAATTAATATTATTATTCGGAGTATCCCAGATTAAAATATAACTTGCACTATTATTTCCAACACCAGCATATCCTCTTTCTAATAATACACCAGTATTTGTTTGCGGATAAAACCAAGTTTCGATTGTAAAATCAGTATTAAGATTTAATGAGTTTGTTGTATTAGTTACAAGCACAGTTCCATTTTGTGCTTGCGTTGATGTATTTCCTGGGAAAAAATAAGAAAATGTTTTGATTTCTGTTGGTTCTACAATATGTGGATAAACATCACCAACTGACGTAAATCCATTTATTAATGTATTACCATTTGCTTTTATGATTTGATCGTTACAGGTTAGGAAAATCACATTACCTGTAAGTGATGCAGCAACATTAGCACCACCAGCATGAGGTCCAATTGCGTTGTTTGGAAGTTGAACTGGATACGTCGAAACATTAAAACTTTCACCAGAATATAATGCTTGACCTAAAGTAATTCTGAAATTAGAAATATCACCAACGATTTGATTACTTTCACCATCGTTCTTTCCAATATAAAAACGAGCTTCGTTATTTACGACTGATGTGACTGCAGTCGTTGTCATAACATTTAATCCATTTACAAATATACGAACGTTTGCGCCTTGATTGAACACCCAAGCAATGTGATTCCAAGTATTTGGTGATAATGTTGTTTGGGATGCATATTCTGTGCCATTATAATATCCAATACGATTAGTACCAGATTGAATATACCCCAAATAAGAAGATGTTGCACTTGAACCAAGGCGTTTTGAGAAAATTGCACCCCAAGAAGATGCATCGTATGAACGATATCCTAGACCAACAGGCTTAAACCAACATTCTATAGTCCAACTTTGTCCGCCAATATTGAAAATTGGATTGTTATTTGATGCTTGGAGATAACTGGTCCCCTGTCCAAGTTGACCTGCAAATGTATACGAGAATACATTACTCGTCTGAAGAGGAAATACCGCCATGCTTCATTATGCCTTAATCAACAAGCGACCAGTTGCGTAGGTATTGAACTGAGTATTTGGATATAGATTTCCAATTGTCGTGATTCTGGCTTCAGTATTTGCGCGCCAGAATGTTTGGAACACACGAATACCATTTGTAACTTGATGCGATGGCCATCCATTTGCTGCACCGTTTACAATATCATTGCTGTTCATGTTACCATAACTGAATGGTGTTCCAATACCAAACGGCGAGTCAGGGTGCTCAAGACTGCAAAGAGAAGAATATGCAGTTTGTGAGCTCTGAGTTGTTCCAACACGTCTTGGAGTAATGTGCAACCATCCACGACGTGGAGTAAACACTAGATCGCCACAGAAATCTGATGCACCAGTAATCGCAGGGCTTGGGTTGTATGTTTGATTACTCCATACTGATGTTGGAGCCCAAGTGCCTGTCTGATTGAAGATCACAGTTGTTGTCCAAACGTTGACGTTTGGAACGTTACTGTAAATAATTGTTCTTCCAGTGCCGTTTTCATTCGTGAAGAAATACATTCTATCTGTATTATATTCATAATAGAATGAAGTTTGCCATGGCTGGTTAGTCACGCTGCTGAAAGTATTATTTGTGGTTCCAACATTTGCGTTTGCTGCTTCTGAACTCCAAACAATCTGTCTTGCGACACCACTACCTTGACCTTGTGCGCCATGCTGAGTCACAGCATAGACAAAACCCTTATAGTCTGGCATTGGTCGACCAAAGTTTGTAACGGCAGCAAGAGCAGAACCAACATTCATATGAGCAGCAAGGTTGCCATTTGCGCGCCAGAATCGATAAACTTTTGGTTGTGTGCTACGATTTCTACTTGATGCATAGATATACTTTTGGTCCATATTCAGAACAGAAGTGCCCAAATCAGCAGAAACATTGACATTTGCTGCATAAGTCGCAACGTCAATCTGAACGATACCATTGTTCGTTGTACCCCAAATTGAACGATTGCCGTCGAACATAATGTCAACAACACCGTTGGAGTTGACATAACGCTGAATTGCTGTCGTATTTGCACCCGAGTTCATATCCCAAGTCCAAACACCATTATTTGCTGCCGCCCAAACGTTGTTTCCAACGACAGCAGTAGAACCAAATACGATATTTGGAGTATTTGACCAAGAAATAGAGAGACGACCAGTAGTATTTGCATACTCAGTTTCTGACCCACCATTTAGAGCGAGCGTTAAGAACTCAGTATTTGATCCAGTTGAAGATGGGAATCCATCAGTCGCATCAGCATTTAGATACGTTGAGTCGAATGATTGCTGACCAATTGGCTTTGTCAAACCGACGTTATAGATACGTCCAAATGGCATTGATTTGAAGATATGATCAACAGTAACTGGCGAAACGACAGCCTTTGATGCATCCCAACCCCATGTTCCAAGAGTATTGTAGAATGATCCAAGGTGAAGCGCATTACCATCATGAGTGCTTACGATAATAACAGAGTTTGCACCAGTGTTACCAGTGTTAGCTGATGGATAATATGGAGGGTACATACCACGAGTTGTTACAGGAGCATATGCTTTGGCTGCGTAAGCACCAGTTTGATTATCTGGTGTACGTGGGAATGCCATCATATAGGTGCTTGTTCTGTTGTTTGAGGTTTGACCCCAAGGAGTTCCAAGCATTAATGAGTTTGTATAGAAATAGCAAGGTGCTGTATTTGAAGATATATCTTCTTGCGCAACACGCTCTGTTTCGAAGATACCAGCCCAGAGACCTGGTTCGTTTCGAATATATGATTGAATGACGAGATGTCTTGCTGTTGCTGCGACATAGAAGAATGAGTCGCGAACATCGTAGCCAAGATAGAATAGACCAGAATTGTGCCATGACTCATTTGTTGCAACATGGGATGTGACGTTAAAATCTTCGCAAGTAGAGAGATTCAAGCGAAGGAATAGAGTGTCCCAACGAAGAATTGCATATTTGTATGTCACAGTGTCTTTATTAACTGCTCGATAAATGCGAGTTGCTACTGGAGAAAATTCTGTTTGATCAATCGAGTCATACAAACTCCAACCCAATGACGTTATTGCAGTATTCATACCTGCAATAATTGTATTTGAGTCAGTCTCGTTTGTGACTGTAATCTTATAACTATTCGTTGAATATGCTGTATTTGCTACTGCCATGGTTTTCTCTCTAAGGCTTACGCTTTAATCAATAAACGACCAGTTGGATACGCCCCGATTGAATAATTCGGGAAGTAATTTGACTGGACTTGAATACGGACTTCGTTATTCGAAATATAATGATTACTAAACATACGAATGCCGTTCGTATATGTGTAATTTGCTGGGAGCTTCAAATCAGTAGATGCAGCTGAAGTCACCGCACTTGATACAGAATTCTGCGCTTCATATACTCTTGAAAGCAATCCAGCAAGTTTGATTGTATTTGATGGATTTGGTGCTGGATGATGAAGAACAAAACGAGTAACATATGACATGACAGCGCCGTTGATGCTTCTTCCTGGATATTTTGGCTGTACCTGGAACATACCACGATGCTGAATAATATTCAAGTCGCCACGATAATCTAAACCATTATTTGTAAATGCCGCACCACCTGGAGCATTTTGGTGGAAATATCCCATCTGACATTGTGTGCCAGCATTTACGCCAAATGATGCACCGATCTGTGCAGTATTTGCAATCAAGCTGAAAGTTCTGTCATTTGAATACTCAAGAACATATCCCACGCTACTCGTTGTCATAAAGTGATAGAGTCTATTTGAGAATGGTTCAAGCCAAATATTATCATATTCGTAACGAGCATCGTGTGCTGCTGATGTATACCAATATTGAATTGTATTCGCAACACCAGAGCCACCTAATTCTACGTTTGCAACAAGCATTCTCTTTTGCTGAGAACTTGTCGTTCCAGGAGAATTTGAGAGATATACAAATCCATTATAATCTGGCATTGGAGTATTCCAACCAGAAGCAACGTTCAATTGAACACCTGTTGCTAATTGAATTGTATTTGCAGCAACTGTATTATTTGAACGATAGATGATATGACAATGAGGGCGAGTGTTTGCTGTTCTTGCTACTGCATAGATGTATTTGTTATCCATGTTTAGATAAGAACATCCACCTTGATCTGTCATAGCAACAGAACCAATTAGATTTGATGCAAATGTTTCAGTATCAATCTGAATCACACCAGTATTGATTGTAGCGTAAATTGAACGCTTGCCATCAAACATCAAATCAAGAACACCATTGGAATTATAGTAAACGAGATTTGAAGTTGAATTCGTACCAGCAGTTTGATTCCAGATCCAAATACCATTATTTGACGCAGCCCAAACATTGTTACCGACAGTTGTCAATGTTGAGTATACTGTGTTCCAGTTATTTGACCAAGAAACAGAAATACCGCTATTTGGAACCATTGGCGGTGTTGGCCAAGTACCTGTTGTCAATTGATAGTTATTGCTTAGATACTGATCAAGCCCACCATTAAGCGGCATGAGCAAGAACTCAGTATTTGAAGTTCCAGACGCATATGCATCTGGCCAACCACCATTCGTATTTGCACTAAAGTATGTCGTGTCTAGTTGATTGCCGATTGGAAGAGTAATACCCATGTCATACACACGACCGAATGGCATGTGTTTCTTTAGAGCATCAACAGCAACTGGCGACATTGGAAGTTCAGATCCATCCCAACCCCACACACCGCCTTGTGTTGAGATTGAAGACGAGTTTGTTTGAGACATTGCACCAGCGCCGATGTTCAACCACCAAGAGCCAAGATGCAATGCGTTGAAGTCTGTATTTGCGGTAGTGAATACTGAGTTTTGTCCAATGTTGGCAGTATTTCCAGATGGATAATACGGTGGCCACATGCCGCGCGATGTTGTTGGAGCATAAACACTCGCAGCAAATTCGTTTACTTGACCATCAGGTGTTCTTGGGAATGAAATCATCACCGAACTGTTATTCGACCAACGACCGCCTTCAATTCCAAATGGTGTGCCGAGAGTCAACGAGTTTGTGTAGAAGAAACATGGTGCAGTATTTGAAGAAATATCTTCACCAGCAACTCGCTCTGTTTCAAAAATACCAGCCCAATGTCCTGGTTCATTTAGAATCCAAGTTTGAAGAAGAAGATGTCGTGCAGTGGCATTAATGAAGATTGTTGAATAGCGAAGATCGTATCCATGATAGAAACAACCATCAGCATGCCATGATTCGTTTGTTGCAACGTGCGTTGTCACGTTCCAATCTTCAGCGCAAGAAAGATTAATTTTAAGGCGAAGTGTGTCGAACTTTACAAGTGCGTACTTGTATGTGGCACCATCAACATTTGCAGCACGATAAACGCGAGTTACAATTGGAGAATATTCTGTTTGATCAACAGCATCATATAAACTCCAACCAAGAGTCGTGATTGCAGTATTGACACCAGAAATCACATCGTTAGAACCAGCAAGTTCATTTGTGATTACAACTTTATAACTATTCGTTGCGTATTGTTGATTTGTTACAGCCATGGCTTATCCTACGATGTTGGATTATTATCAATTGTATAAACTATAATCAGCGAACCATTCGCCGCACCAGATCCAGACAGAGCATTTATTGTCAAGTAGTCTGCCGATGTAAGAGTTGCATTCATCACAACGTTACTTGAAACGTAATTTCCAATCAGTATATTTATTGTATTTAGGGTTGTCGTTCCGTTCTTAATCACATTCAAACTTACATTCTCGGTGGTTGATCGAGTTCCGACTGAGAGATAGCAATTTCGAAGAGTTACATTCGAAGAGGGATAGAATCGTGCAGTTCCAACGCCTGGAATAATTGCTCCCACCAAATTATACGTCTTTTGAAGATAGACAAGAGGAGTCGGACCCTGCGGACCTTGTGGTCCAGTGTTTCCTGTTGCACCTGTAGTTCCTGTGTTTCCTGTTGCACCAGTTGGACCTTGTGGACCTTGTGGACCAGTCGGACCGCCAGATGGACCAGTCGGACCCTGAGGACCCTGTGGACCAGAGTCGCCGATAGTTACAACATCAATAAGCGATCCATTTTCTGGTGTGCTATTAAAAACAATCGTCGAATTGACAATATTATAAGCGTTCGTTCTTTGATAGACGCGATCAACAAACACCATTGTGTGTTCTTGTGATGTTGGATACACCATCAACTGGAATGTATTGCTCACTCCATTTGCAGAGAACGAACTGAGAACTGCTCCAGGATTTCCTGTGCCTGTTCCCGCTGCTGGACCTGTCGGACCTGCTGGACCAGAAGGACCTTGCGGACCTGCATTTGAAACTGTGTAGACAATAATCTTTGAGTTATTTGCAGGTGCTTCAGAAAATATAACAGAATTGCCATTTCCACTTATATCATAAGCAGCATTCGACTGAAGAACTGAATCAATAAAGACTAATGTAGACGACTCGCCAACTGCAGTAACGGAGAGCGAGAATGTATTTTGAAATCCTGTGCCTGTAAACTCGTCGCGAGTTGATCCAGGAGTACCAAATGCTTGTTGACCTGTACTTCTCCAGGATGTGCCATCATATTGCCATGAATAGCCTCCAGAGGAATAGACTTGACCTAGTGTTGGTGAATCTGGAAAATTAATTGCCATTTGCTATTTATCGACCTAATTTGAGAATAATTATACCAGAACCGCCAGCGCTTGCTGAGGTGGTTGCTGCTGGAGCACCAATGGCACTTGGTGCTCCAGAACCACCACCACCTCCACCACCAGTAGACGCTGTTGCAGCAATTGCCACAGAAAGTCCTGGTCCACCATCAGCACCGCCACCAGCACCACCCAAACCAGCAACTCCACCTGGAGTTACAATATTAGGTTGTGATCTTCCAACACCTCCACCGCCACCGCCAGCATAGTAAGTCGATGTTCCTGTTATGGTAGATAATAATCCAATTCCACCATTTCCGCCACTCGCATTAGGAGCAACTCTGAGTCCATTTTCACCGACTCCTCCTCCTCCACCACCACCTCCACCACCACTATTATTTGGAGTTCCACCACCACCACCAGCATAACCTTGACCTGGAGTTGCAGCTCCACCTGATGATGGTGAAGTTGGTGAAGTTGCGCCACCACCACCTCCAGAACCTCCAGCAAAACCATTGCCGCTATAGCCACCACCACCACCACCAACAGCAACAAAAGTTATTGCTGGATTTGACGATAATGTAAATGAAGAACTTTGTCCATTTGTACCTTCATTTGGCCAATTACCAGCAGCACCACCACTGCCAATAATTATATTGTATGTTTGACCAGCTGTAACAGGATAAGATGATCCAGTGAGAATTCCTCCTCCTCCGCCACCGCCGCCTCCAGTATAGGCTGGAACGCCATATGCGCCACCACCGCCACCACCAGCAACAATGAGATAATCAATTGTTGAAACACCTTCTGGTACTGTCCAAGTTCCAGTGTTTCTAAACACAACAAATCCTGCAGGATCAGCAATACGAATATTTTGTGTATATTTGAGAATGACGCGACCAGATCCACCAGCTACTCCATTAGTTGTGCCACTACTATACCGAGATCCGCCAGCACCACCACCAAAATTTGCAACACCAGGACTACCAGCCACACTTCCGCCGTCGCCAGCATTAACTCCACCAGGGCGAGAAGGGGTTCCACCGCCTCCACCAGCATATGATTGCGATGATCCACTGATAGAAGAAATTACCGCAGCACCACCATCTCCTGCGGGTCCATTGCCTCCAGTGCCACCCGCGCCTCCTCCGCCTCCTGATCCAGTTAACGGACCAGCTCTGCCACCAGCATTCCCTTGCGATGGAACAACCGCTGGAAAATTACCTGAACCACCTAAAAATACACCTGGTTCGTCACTTCCAGCTCCACCCCCTGAACCACCCGCACGTCCAGTCTCATTATAACCACCAGCACCACCACCTCCTCCACCTGCAGAAGTAATTGGACCAAATACCGAAACAGATCCATTTGATCCTGCAGCTGCACCAGATGGAGTGCTTCCTGATCCACCTGCACCGCCACTACCAATAGTAACTGTATAGGTATTTCCTGCTGTTACAGGATATCCTGTCGATGTTCTGAATCCTCCTCCGCCACCACCACCGCTACCTGTACTAGACAATCCTGATCCACCACTACCGCCACCTCCAGCAACGACAAGATATTCAATCTCAGTCACACCCTCTGGGCAAATCCATGTGCCTGATGAAGTAAAATCAATAATGCTTACAGCACGAAAAACAATCTGCGGATTATAAAATTCCAGCTGATTGATTTTCTTTGCAGAAAAACTTTGTAAAGAAAGAATTCGAATCATGGCTCAGTAATTTCAGTTCCGAAAATTGTGAAGGCAACATTATCACCATCTTGACCAGCAACTACAACTGAGTCATTAGCACCGAGTGTCATACCAATCGTCAAAGCAATTGAGTCATATGCAGCAATTGCTCCGTTAGCAGCAATGAAGTGTTTTTTATCAATTACTTGACCACTCGGAATTGCGCAAACGTTATAAGTTTTATTGTTCAAAGAAAGATTGCAAACAGAAAGAGTGGAAATAATAGTATTGGTATTTGCAGGTACGGTATACAATGTCACATTGGCTGTGTTTGCTGGACATGCCTGCGCTAGAATTTTATATCTCATTGTTGTCATTTGTTACATACCCGCAAGTAAGAAATTAAATCCAATTTGTGCTGTTGGTCCTGAAGGACCTGTTGGTCCTGAAGGACCTGCCTTTGAGACAAAAGCATCAACCCACTGAGAAGATGTTCCGTCATTGTAATAGATTTTAAGAACGCCAGTGTTGCTATCAAACCAGAAGTGTTGATTTGCAACTGCTGCTCCAGGTGGTGTATCACCCACAGAAATAATTACATTACCATTTCCATTGCCACCACCAATACCGCCAATACTTTCAAACGCAACATTGATAATACCTCCAACATTGGCGACATTTACAGTCACAGTTGCAGTATTGACGAAGTTAATGGAATTTGAAAGAATTGATCCAAGACTATTTGCTGTTACAGTTAAATTTGTCGGTCCTGTTGGACCTTGTGGACCAGCTACGCCACGAAGTCCAGGATATCCTCTTGGTCCTTGAGGACCTTGTGGACCGACTGCACCTGATGGACCCTGCGGTCCGAGAGAGTTGAAGGTGTAGGCGATAATATTCGCATTTACATTTGGCGCAGTAGTAAAGACAATTGTGTTACTATTCGCATTAATTGAATAGGCACTATTTGATTGTACGATAGTATCAACGAAAACAAGAACAGAATTTGAACTTCCGACATTTGTTGAAAGAGTGAATGTCGTGCAGGCACCAGTTCCCGTAAATAGATCACGAAAGATTCCTGGTTGACCGACTGGAAGGAAGTTTAGGCTATTCCAAGATGTGCCATCCCATTGATATGTGACTCCATTATAGGAATACACATCATATAACGCTGGTGAATTTGGAAAATTTAATGCCATTTAATTATAACTCTAATCATCTGTGATATTTATTTTCTTTCGTAAACAATATTAAAACTTAAACTAATCCTTTCCGAAGTAGCTGGTAAGGTCTTATGCATTAAATGGCTCGGAAAAATAAAACATCTTCCCGCATTTGATGTATACTCTACGTTGCTGCAATTATCTGAAGTCATTTCTTCGAAATCTGGAGTATTTGCCTGGAAAAAGTGATATGGGGACTGAAAGATTAGATCTTTATTACCATCACTCTTTAAATAAAATACACCAGATAACATACTATCACTATGTAAATGTAAATCTTGGTATCCATGTTTATTATATAAATTTAACCAAGAACCGCTAAATTTTAAATTATCTTTTACTATCCTCGTTTTTTGAATATAAGCACTCAACGTGTTTATAATCGCGTGTTTAATCTCTTCAAATTCAGGCAAATTTAAAACATCACCGAAGGTTTTAACAGTACTAATGCAAGGACTGTGAAAAGGTGTGTTGCCATATTTTTCAATTAATTTCCTCGACTCGTTTAAAATATTTTCTGTTATTAATTCTTTATTTTCAGTATAAACTACAAAAGTCGGAAATAAAACATCACAAAATGCATTTTTCATAAAAACTCCATATTAAGCCGCTGACAAGTATATCGCTCCGTTTGCGCCTCTTCCATTGCTTCCGCCATTACCAGCAGTTCCGCGTTTAGAATCAGAGTCTGATGCTGCTGTACCATAATTTGCTTGAGTTGTGATTCCACTAACAACAATTGTTGGGTGGATATAACCTGATCCACCACCGCCACCAAAGCCACCAGCATCACCACCACCTTCACCACCACCAAAGTATCCACCACCGCCGCCACCAGATCCTTGGTCACCACCGTTGTATGTTCCAACACCACCAGTACCAAATCCGACACCACCAGGATATTGCGGAGAACCTGTGTTACCACCACCACCATTTCTACCTGAACCACCAGCACCTGTTCTACGTGAACCAGGAGCAGAAGCACCAGCAGCAGATTGTGTGCCGCCGCGACCACCTGTGGTAAATCCAAATCCTCTATCACCACTGATACCATCTTGACCAGTTGTGCCACCACCACCGCCAGCAGTACCAGCTCCAGGAGCAGCTGCTCCTGGAGAACCACCACCCCCACCAGCAACCATTATTGGAAGAGTGTTAGATCTAAATTGAATGCCTGTACCACCAGCACCAGAACCAGCATCTCGATTTGAAGCACCTCCAAATCCACCAGAACCAACAATAAAATCGTATTCAACACCACTTTCAAATGTAATGCGTCCAGTTGATGACCCGCCAGCCCCTCCTGGTCCAGCACCTGTTGCACCTCCTCCACCACCCCACATTACAACATTTGCAGTAAATGTAGAAATCGGAGTTATAACCCAAGTACCATTAGCTGATGCACTTAAATTTAAATCTCCATCAGCACTTATATCCCATGTTGATTTGCTATTGAATGCAGGACTAATAGTAAAACGTATACCACCACTACTACCGCCGCCACTAATTGCATAAGCCATCGTAAAATTTGATGAACTTCTAAGCGCAACCTTCTCACCCGAGGTTGTTTTTCTTGTCAACGCAAATTGCCCAAGTGCTCTACGAGTCATTTTATGATATTTCTGTACCAAATATAGTAAAGCTGAGATTGTTTATGCCAGTTGTATTTGCTTGCACAGCAATATTGTCTGTTGCAGCAAGAGCCATTCCAATGGTCAAAGCAATCGAATCATTGGCTGGAACAAGAGAATTAAATGCAATATAATGCTGATTTCCAAGAGAAGCACCCCCTGGTTGAATTGCAATATTATAAGACACATTAACTGTGGCGCGATTACAAATCATCATTGTCGAAATTACAGTATTTGTTGCTGCAGGCACAGTGTAAACATTTATAACTGCATTCGAAGATGGTGCTGATTGCGCTAGAACTTTGTATAGTGTAGGCATGATTACATTCCTGCTAAGAAAAACGGGTGAATTTTACCACTTGCATTTGCCGCAGCATATGCTGTATTTGCTTGTGCATAAGCATCATTTGCACCAGTGGTGTTTAATGGACCTGTTGGTCCTGCTGGTCCTGTTGGTCCTGGATTAGTAATAAAGGCATCAACCCACTGAGATGAAGTTCCATCATTATAATAGACCTTTAATTTACCAGTGTCTGAATTGTACCAAAAGTCTTGATTTGGGCGACCGTTTACTGGTGTGGCTGTTCCAACAGTAAGATTGGCATTACCAATTCCAGTGCCGCCAGATGAAGTAAACGTAACATTTGCATTTCCGTAACCATCATCTTCAACAGCAATTGACACTGTTGCCGTATTGACAAAGTTCAAGTTAGCAGTATTGATTAGTGAACCGCCATTTGCAGTCACTTGAATGGTTCCAGGACCTCCTCCACCGCCGCCACCGCCACTGATTGTAACAGTGACGTCATTTCCAGTATTTGTTGCACTGACACCAGCACCAACAAAGTTGATGCTTGTCACATTAGTTGTTCTTGTGGTGCCTTCATCTTGAATAGTAATGCTTGTGCCACCACCAGATCCAGCAGGACCAGAAGGACCTGTTGGTCCTTGAGGACCAGTAACTGATGCACCAGATGGACCCTGCGGACCTTGAGGACCACTATTACCTGTTGCGCCCTGTGGACCTTGTGGACCAGTTGAGCCAGCGGCACCTTGTGGACCCTGTGGTCCTGCCGCACCAGAAGGACCTTGTGGTCCTTGAGGACCAGCATCTGGTGTTTGACCTAAACTGACCCAAGACTCACCGTCCCACTGCCAGGTGTTTCCACCGTAGGAATATGTGTCATTTAGAACTGGTGAATTTGGGAAATTGATTGCCATATGCTATTTATTTTTGCTAATTGAGTTTGATAATTACAACGCCAGAACTTCCTGATCCGCCACCACCTGTTGATGGCGTAAAAGCTGCGCCTCCACCACCTGAACCTGTGTTTATAACTCCTGAATTTGCTGTTTGATTTGGTGTAGCAAATCCATCACCACCAACCCCAGAACCACCTAAAGATACTGTTCCAGGTGCGCCTCCAGCTCCACCTCCTCCACCACCAGCATAAAATAATGATGTGCCTGTAATAGATGATGCAGTGCCAATTCCTCCTGCTCCTGCGCTAGTTGTTGTACCATTTCCACCAGTTCCGCCAGATCCCCCGCCTCCTCCACCACCATATCCTGGTGCGCCTGGATTTCCTGATCCACCATTATTTCCCTCTGACGGAGAATATCCACCAGCATTTCCGCTTCCACCTGCACTTGATGGACCTTCAGATGATCCACCACCACCAGAACCACCATTTCTTCCTATAGATGCAGTTGTGTTATATCGAGTCGCACCACCACCGCCACCAGTTGATGTGATGCTAGAAAATACAGAATTGCTACCATTTGATCCTTTAATGCCGTCAGTTGCACCTGGTGTATATGTTGGATATGATCCAGCACCACCACCACCAGCCCCAACTATTACTGTATAAGTTTGTCCTGGAGTTACAGAAAGATTAGTTCCAGTTCTAAATCCACCAGCACCACCTCCACCTGCAGCGTGACCTCCACCACCACCACCACCGCCAACAACCAAGTAATCAACAGAAGTCACACCTTCTGGACAAATCCAATTTGCTGATGATGTAAATCTGATCACACTTCCTGGCATTGTGTATTTGAGAATTACAATACCAGAGCCACCAGCGTATCCACCACCACCGCCACCACCAGTGTTTGCTGATCCTGCAGTACCACCAGTAACTCCGCTGTCTGCAGCACCAAGAAGACCTCCGTTTCCTCCACCACCTAAACCACCTGTTCCTGCTGTATGTGTTGGAGTGAAAGTTGCACCACCACCGCCTCCAGCATATCTTGAAGATATACCAGAAAGTGTAGAAATTAACCCTATTCCACCATTTCCAGCAATTGATACTGAAGGAGCATTACCACCTATCGCACCTGCTCCTCCACCGCCTCCGCCAGAATAAGCAGCTGATCCATCGTTAGCAGAATTTCCGCCATCATTTCCTTGTGACGGAGAAGTTCCTGGAATGTTACCAAGACCTATTGAATTTACAGAAGTTGGTTGACCTTTACCGCCACCACTACCGCCATCTCTACCACTTCCGTTTCCAGGTGAAGGTGAAAATCCGCCACCGCCTCCACCACCAGCAGAAGTTATATTGGCAAAAATTGATGATGACCCATTACTACCAAAAGGATATACAGATGGACCAACAGAAACAGCAGCACCACCAGCACCGACTGTTACTGTATAAGTGTTACCAGCCGTAACTGCGTATCCAGTGCCAGTGCGAAATCCGCCAGCACCTCCACCTCCATATCTTGCGCCTGATCCACCTCCACCAACTACAAGATACTCAACTTCAGTGACTCCTGTTGGTGCAGTCCATGTGCTGGATGATGTAAATGTTAGAACAACTATGCGTCCAAAACTCCAGTTTGGATTATTCACTCTTCCTGGATTCAATGCATTGTATCTGCCTGTCGGAGAAACTCCGAAGGTAGATAAAGATGCTAATGAAAAAACTTTAATAGCCATATCAGGTAATTTCTACACCAAAGACGCTGAATGATACATTTGCGTTTGCTGTATAAACAGACAACACATCAGTATTGCCAAGAGATAGACCAAGTGATAATGCAACTGTGTCAAGTGCAGTAACTGTTGAATCGTATGCAATATAATGTTGATTTGCTAATGTTGCACCAGCTGGTTGAACTGCAAGACGATATGTAATATTTGCCGCGCTGTTTCTATTCGTAACAATAATCGAAGAAACAACAGCTTGCGTTGCAGCAGGAACTGTATACACATTATGCGTTGTGGTTGCTGTTGCAGCAACTTGACCTAGAACTTTATATGTTTGTGGCATTGTTAGATACCTTATAAACCAAGTAAGAATGGA
>Ga0315904_10000555_pt1 | contig 59282 bp, 29 predicted proteins | sample LakEriMetagenome_6_FD_203529 | JGI IMG/M metagenome (GOLD analysis project Ga0315904, IMG submission 203529) | Freshwater fungal communities from buoy surface, Lake Erie, Ohio, United States - Buoy 12 MA120 | ecosystem: Environmental > Aquatic > Freshwater > Lake | place: USA: Lake Erie, Ohio...
AGACCGTGATGGTCGTGACGGGTCTGCCCCGGTCGGGAACCTCGATGATGATGCAGATGCTGCAGGCGGGGGGGATCCCGGTCTTCATCGACGATCATCGCCCGGCCGACGAGAGCAATCCGCGGGGCTACCTCGAGCACGAGCGGGCGCGGAAGCTGGCGACCGACCAGAAGTGGCTGGGAGAGGCGCAGGGGCAGGCGGTGAAGATCGTGGCCCAGCTCTTGCCGCACCTGCCGCAAAACTACAAGTACCGGCTCGTGATGATGCACCGTCCGCTGCAAGAGATCATTTCATCGCAGAAGAAACTGCTGGCGCGGCTGGGGAAAGAAGGGGGACAGATCGCCGACGAGGCGCTGCAGAAGACCTACCGCCAGCAGGTGCGGCAGGTGCGGGCGCTGCTCAGCCATTACCAGCAGAAGGGGGTGCTGGATGTGATCGACGTGAAGTACCACGACGTACTGCGGGATCCGCAGGGAGTGGCCCGCGAACTGGCCGCCTTCCTGGGAGAGGGCTTCGACGCCGACAAGGCGGCCTGGGCGGTGGACCCAACGCTGAGGCACGAGAAGAGCTGATACCTCGCGCCATACATTAGGTTTTCAACCTGTCGGTCAATCCGCGTGGTCATCGCGAAGAGGCCGGAACCTCGTCGTGCTGTGGGCGGCGTCGCGGGACACTCGGGCGTTCGACAAATTGGAAAATTCGTCGTACGGATGCGCAGGTCGTTACGCCAGAATCTCGTGCACCACCCGCCCCGCGAGGTCGGTCAGGCGATAGTCGCGGCCGGCGTGGCGGTACGTGAGTCGCTCGTGGTCGAGCCCCATCAGGTGCAGGAGCGTGGCGTGCAGATCGTGCACGTGGATCTTGTCCTGCACTGCCCGGAAGCCAAAGTCGTCGGTCGCCCCAAACGCCAACCCCCCCCGAACCCCCGCCCCCGCCAGCCACATGTTGAAGCCCCAGTGGTTGTGGTCGCGGCCGTCGCCGCTCTCGCTGGTCGAGGTCCGGCCAAACTCGCCCCCCCACATCACCAGCGTGTCTTCCAGCAGCCCGCGCCGCTTGAGGTCGGTCAACAGCGCGGCCATCGGGCGGTCGATGTCGGCACACAGCTTGCGGGTCTGCTCATCGTGATTGCGGTGAGTGTCCCAGGGCTGACCATCGCCGTAGTACACCTGCACCAGCCGGACCCCCCGCTCCACCAGCCGCCGCGCCAGCAGGCAGCCGTTGGAGAAGTGGCTGGTCCCGTATTCCTCGCGAATCTCCGCCGGTTCGCGGGAGAGATCAAAGGCGTCGCCGGCGGCGAACTGCATCCGGAACGCCGTCTCCAGCGCCTGGATCCGTCCCTCCAGCGCCCCCTCCCCCGGACGCCCGGCGAGATGCTCGGCATTCAGCGTCTGCAAGAGCGACAACTGCTCGCGCTGGGCCGCCGTGTCGAGCTGCGGATTCTTCAGAAACGGCAGCATCTTCTCGGGGGCCAGATCCGCGTGATTGACGTAGGTCCCCTGGTACCGCGCCGGGAGAAAACTGTTCGTCCACAGTTCCGAGAACCGCACGGGCCGCCCCGGACAGAGCGCGACATACCCGGGGAGATTCGCGTTTTCGCTCCCCAGTCCGTAGAGCATCCACGAACCCATGCTGGGGCGCAGCGGGGTGATCGTGCCGTTGTTCATCATGAACAACGCCGGGCCATGGTTCGGATTGTCGGTATGCAGCGACCGCAAGACGCACAACTCGTCGGCGTGCGTGCTCAGGCGGGGGAGCAACTCGCTGATTTCCAGACCGCTGGCACCATGCTTCGCGTACTTGTACGGGACCGGCATCAGCCCACCGGTCGCATTCTCGGTGCGCAACTGCACTTCGGCAGGACGCTGACCGGCAAACTCATTGATGCGGGGCTTGGGGTCGAACAGGTCGGCCTGGAACGGACCACCATTCATGAAGAGGTGAATGACCCGCTTCACCCGCGGTTCGCTCAGCGGCAATCCCGAAGGAGCCTGCGACTCCGCCGATGCCAGCAGCGGTGCCAAGCCCAATGTTCCAACACCGGCCGTGACGCGATGCAGCCAATCGCGGCGCGAGAGTCCCGGCAGCGCCAGCGGATCGGGGGACGCGACCAGTCGCGAGGATTCAAACGGGGTCATGGGGTCAGTCCACGTACTGGAATTCATTGCTGCTGAGCAGGGCCTGGGCCACCTGCCGCCAGCGGGCCGATTTCGCCGCCGCATCGGGGGCCTTCTGCAGGAACTCGGCGGTCACCTGCAATTCCCGCTCGCCGGGAGCCCGCTGGTAGAGCCACTGCCACACCTGCCGGACCTGGCTCGTGACATCGCCAGGAACCTCCCGCTCGACCCGCGCGGCCAGTTGCCGGGCGAGATCGATCATCAACGGACTGTTCAGCACAAACAGTTGCTGCAGAGGAGTGATCGTCGCATCCCGGTGCGAGACGTGCTGCGTGGGATCGGGAAAGTCGTTGAGCCCCAGCAGGGGATTCAGCTCGCGCCGCTTGATGTTGGCGTAGAGAGTGCGACGCTGGTTCTGCAGATTGTCGAGCGGCACATCGGGGCCACCCAAGACCGGTTGCAGGGAATTGGTCGCGGTCAGCATCGCATCCCGCCACGCTTCGACATCGAGCCGCCGACGGCTCATGTGGCCCAGCAGCACATTCTCGGGATCGCGCTCCCGCTGTTCGGCCGTCGGCTGGCTCGCCTGCCGGTAGGTGGCCGAGAGCAGCAGTTCCCGGTGCAGCGACTTCAGCGACCAGCCCCCGGCCATGAACCGGGCCGCGAGGTCGTCGAGCAGTTCGGGATGCGTCGGTGCCATCCCCGTCGCCCCGAAGTTGCTGGGGGTCTCGACCAGTCCCCGACCAAAGTGATGCCGCCAGACCCGGTTGACAATCACCCGGGCGGCCAGCGGGGCCGACTCGGTGGTCAGCGCCTCGGCCAGTTCCCGGCGTCCGCTTCCCTCGGCAAATGGCCGGGGAGTCTCCTCGGCCGACAGCACTTTCACAAACCGCCGCGGCACCACACTTCCCGCGTTGGCCGGGTTCCCGCGAATCTGCAGGGCCACGTTCTGCGCCTGACCGGGCTGGAACTCAATCTTCGTCCGGTCGGGGCCGTCGGGCAGAATGGCGATGGCGGCATCTTCAATGCCATAGGCCACCGGGGCGGTCAATTGCGGCGTGGCCCCTTCGAGAGCCGCGATGCGGGCGGTCAGTTCGTCGGCCTGTTGTTCGGTCTCGGGAGTGGGGGGTTTGATGCCCCGCAGCCGGTCGCGCTCGGCGGTCAGCTTCTCCAGTTCAGTCCGCACATGCTGAACGACGCGGGCTTCGGCGGGGGGCAACAGGGGGCGGGCCACCACGCGGGTGCTCGCCAGCACGCCGGCGAGGGCGTAGTAATCTTCGGCACCGATGGGGTCCTGCTTGTGATCGTGGCAGCGGGCGCAGGCCATGGTCAGACCCAGCACGGTTCCCGACAGCATCTGGATCCGCTCTTCCCACTCATCGGCCACCACCGTCTTGATGACCGACGGATCCAGCTTGAGTTCTTTCCAGTACGAGGGGCTCAGGCCCAGGAACCCCAGGGCGGCCAGGTCCCGGGGGGCCGCCTCGGGGAATTGATCGGCCGCCAACTGCAGGTGCAGGAAGCGGTCGTAAGGGACATCGGCATTCAGGGCGTCGACCACCCAGTCGCGGTAGTGCCAGGCGCGGGCCACCTTGTCCTGGGCCCACATTTCCAATGTGTCGGCATAGCGCACGAGGTCGAGCCAATACCGGCCCCAACGCTCGCCATAGCGGGGCGAAGCCAACAGCCTGTCCACCTGCCGCTCCCAGGCGTCGGGCTGCGGATCGGCCTCAAACGCGGCAATTTCTTCGTGGGTCGGTGGCAGCCCTACCAGATCAAACGACAGCCGACGCAGCAGCGTACGGCGGTCGGCCTCGGCGGCGTGCGTCAGTCCCGCCTGTTCCAGCCGCAACTGGATGAAGACATCGAGCCTCTGCCGGGGCCAGGTTGTGTCGGCGACCGCGGGAAGCGGTTGCGGCCGCACCGGTTGGAACGACCAGAACTTCCGCCCGGCCTCATAGTCGATTGAGGTGCGGTGGGGAGCAGGACCCGTCTCGTCGGCTCCGGGAAAGATCGCCCCCCGGCGCACCCATTCGGTCAGCAGATCGCGCTCGGCGTCCGAGAGTTTGCCGCGCGGGGGCATTTGCAGCGACTCGGTCTGATACGAGACCGCTTCGATCAGCAGGCTTTCCTCGGGCTTGCCGGGAGTGACGGCCGGGCCAGTGTCTCCTCCCGCCAGCAGCCCGCGTCGCGAATCGAGCCGCAGACCCCCTTTGGCGACCACCTTCTGCTCGCCCGTCACCCCATGGCACTCGAAGCACTTGCCAGCCAGCAACGGACGGATTTTGCGTTCGAAGAACTCGACTTCGGCGGCGGGAGGAGTCTCCTGCGATGCCTCATCCGCTGGCAAAGCACTCGGAATCGCCAACACGATCAGACTCAGTCCGATCAGGCTCAGACAGGTTCGCAAGACGACCATGGTGGGGAGTGGACGCGACAGAGGAAGGCGACGTGGCGAAGCGGGGGCAGGGCTGAGCCCCCTGTCTGTTTCGGACAGACTGCGGGCATCAGAGAATTTCGATGCTACACCCAGAAGTCGAAGTGGACCAGTCGAAACCGGCACCAGCCCCCCAGGATTGGCATCCATCGGCGCAAAAAAACGGGGGGCGAGATGGGCGTTTCCCCCTTCTCTCCCCCCAACGGGCGACGAAATCGACCCCGGCCTTACCCCAGCTTCCACCCCTTCCGGTACTCGCGCTGGATCAGCGGCTTCGCTTCCGGCGCGTTGGTCGCCAGCATGCGGTCGGCGTCCCAGTCGAGCCGCTTGCCGACGCGGTAGGCGACGTTGCCGAGGTGATTCGCCTCGGTCAGCCAGCCGGCGTACTCGAAGTTGCAGGTCGTGGGAGCCCCGGTCTTGCAGGCATGGATCCACTCGGCGTAGTGACCGAGCGACTTCGGAATGCTCTGGGCCGGCCGGACGAAATCGGCGAACTTCTTCTCGGGCAGCAGCACGTGCTTGGAGTAATCCGAGAGAATCATCCCGTCATCCCCCACGAACAACACGCCATTTCCCCACTGCGGAATCTCGCCCGCCGTCCACCGCTCGGGCTTGTTCGTCCCCTGGTACCAGGTGAGCGACACCGGAGGCATCGCCCCCCGCGAACCGTACTGGTAGGTCACCTGCATCGACGCGGGGGCCAGTTCCGGATGGACCGGCGGCCCCTTCGCCTCAATCGACAGGGGAGCCTTCAGGTTGAGCGCCCAGAACGGCAGATCGATCCAGTGACTTCCCAGGTCCGACATCGTGCCATTGCCAAAGTCCCACCAGCGGTACCACTTGGGACCGGGCACATAAGTGCTGTGGAAGGGACGGGCTGGTGCGGGGCCAAGCCAGAGGTCCCAGTGCAATCCATTCGGCACCGCCTGCGTCTCGGTGGGACGGTCCCGCAAGGTGACAATGTCGCCATGCTGCTTCGCCTCGTCTTCACTCGGCTGCCAGCCCCAGGCCCGCGAGACCCAGACATGGGCTTCTCGAATCGGGCCAATCGCCCCCGACTGCACCAGTTCGACCACCCGGCGGTAGTTGTCTTCGGCATGAATCTGCGTCCCCATCTGGGTCGCGACCTTGGCCCGGGCGGCCGCCTCGCGAATCACCCGCGCTTCGTAGACGCTGTGGGTGAGGGGCTTCTCGCAATAGACATGTTTCCCCAGCTGCAGCGCGGGGAGCGTCGCGAACGCGTGCGTGTGTTCGCAGGTGCTCACCACCACGGCATCGAACTCTTTCGCGTGCTCGAAGACCTCGCGGAAGTCGGCGAATTTCTTCGCGTTCGGGTGTTTCTGCGCGGCTGCGGCCACCGCCGCGTCGTTCACATCGCACAGGGCGACGATGTTTTCGCCCGAAACCCCCGCCAGATTCGCCGCCCCCCGGCCGCCACAGCCGATGATGGCGATGTTCAGCTTCTCGTTGAGGTTGGTCCCCCGCACGATGGCGGGAGCCGCCAGCAGCGACGACGCCGCGACCGCCGACTGCGCCAAAAACTGGCGACGGCTGGAGCGAGAGACCGCAGGTTTCTTGAGCGACATGGCAATTCCCTGTGCGGAGCGAAGCGGGGGACCAGAGGGCAACCTTCGGATGAGGACCGACATTGCGGCCTCTCTATCGCGACATTCTGCCCACCCCCACCCCGGGACCGCAAGGTCGCGGGGGAATTGTTCCCCGCGCGGGCATGTCTTACGATCCGCAGACCTGCGCGACGTTGTGCTGCTGCGTTCCTCCTGGAGACCCCGTCATGCCCGCCCGTTCGCTCCTGCCGTTGTTGCTGGCCGCCAGCGTCTTCTCTCTCCCGGTAGGCACCCACGCCGAAGATTGGCCCCAGTTCCGCGGGCCGAACTCCACCGGGATCTCCCCCTCGACCAAACAGCTTCCGGTCGAATTCTCGGCCACGCAGAACGTCGCGTGGATGCATGAAGTGGGAGAAGGAATCGGCTCGCCAGTGGTGGCGGCGGGACGGGTCTTCACCACGGCCATGGTGGGCGAGAAAGGTCCCGAGCAGAAGTTCGTGGTGTTCGCCTTCGATGCGGCGACCGGCAAGGAACTCTGGCGGCATCCCTTCCCCGTGGGGGCCGAGCCGCTCCCCCCCACACACGAAACCAACAGCTACGCCTCGGCCACACCCGTCGCCGATGCCGAGCGGGTCTATGTCTACTTCACCCGCCTGGGAGTCGCGGCCCTCGACGCCAGGACGGGAGAGCTGGTCTGGAAGCAGGTGCTCCCCGAGCCGTTCTTCATCTTCGACTGGGGCCCGGGAATGTCTCCCGTGCTGCATGGAGAGACGCTGTTTTTCTGCCAGGACGATGATCTCAGCCCGGCGCTCTACGCTTTCGACCGCAAGACCGGAAAACTGCTCTGGCAGGATGACCGGGGGGATATGGCGGTCAGCTACTCGCACCCTGTGATCGCCCAGACGAAGCAGGGACCGCAACTGGTGGTGGCGGGAACGGGCCGGCTGTTGGGTTACGACATCACCAACGGCAAGCGCCTGTGGGCCACCGAACTCTTCTGCCGGAACATCAAGACCACCCCGGTCGTGCTCGATGACCTGGTGTATGTCTCGGTCGAAAGCAGCGGCATCTCGTACCAGTGGCGGGCCCAGGCCGACGCGAACGGCGACGGCAAGATCACCCGCGACGAGGTCCGCAACAGCCGGATGAACAAGGAAGCCCCCATTCCCGACGCCTTCTGGAAAAAATTCGAACGGGGGGATGTCAATGGCGACGGCATTCTCGAAGGGGAGGAAATCGACAAGGCGTTTCTCGATCCACGGAACCAGGGGGGCCTGCTGGCCAAGGATGTCGCCGCCCGGGCCAAAGGAGAGACCGACGCCAGCAAGTTCGATGACGACTCGCAGAAAGAGGGATCATTTCAAGTGGTCCGGGGAGGAGGGGTTGGCGATGTGACCAAGACCAACGTCCTCTACAAGAAAGTCACCCGCGCCCCCGACCATGTCGTTTCGCCGCTGGTCGTCAATGGCCGGATCTGGTTCATCAAGGGAGGAGGGGTCGCCAGTTGCTTCGATGCCCAGACCGGCAAGCCGCTGTGGGAAAAGAAACGCATCGGCAATGAAGGGGCCTACCTGGCCTCTCCCGTCTCCGGCGATGGCAAGATTTACGTCGCAGGGCAGAACGGCTTCGTGGTGGTGCTGAAGGATGGCCCCGATCTGGAGGTCCTCGCGAAGAACGACATGGGCGAAGCGGTCACCGGCACCCCCGCGATTGCCGACGGCCGGCTGTATCTCCGCAGCCGCAACAAGCTGTTCTGTATCACTCCCTAATCTCCCTCGCCGCCTCCCCATCCCTTCCGCCTCACACTGGCGTCCCCCCCATGCCCAGCCCTTCCCTCCGCACCGTTCGTTCGACCGGCGCGGCCGCGTCGCTGTCTTACATTTGGTCCCTCCTCGTCCTCGGCTGCGGGGCGGTGCTGCTGGCCGTCCCATCGGCCCACGCCGCCCCATTGAAAGCGGGAGTGGCCAAGGTCGATGTCTCGCATCCGGATGCCGGTGCTCCCCAACCTCCCTGCTACGTGCGGGCCCTGGCGATTTCCGACGGCACCACCACGGCGGTTCTGTGCAGCATCGACGCGGTGTCGATCGGTCAGATCGGGCACATCCGCAATGACTTTATGGAGAAGGTGCGGACCGCTCTGCAAAAAGACCATGGCCTGCCCCCCGGAAATTTTCTGATCAATGCCAGCCACTGCCACGGCGTGATCTGTGCCGACGTCGACCAGCGGACGGTCGACTGCGTCGCCCGGGCCCTCGCCCACATGGTGCCGGTGAAAGCCGGCATGGGGATTGGGCACGAAGACCGCATCTCCGAAAATCGCCGGGTGCGGCTGAAGAACGGGAAGGAAGCCGACGTGCGGCACGCCTACGCCCTGCCCGGGAACGACCAGATCGCCGAGATTGGGGCCATTGATTCGCAGATTGGCGTGCTGCGTCTCGACCGGCTCGATGGCCGGCCGCTGGCAGTGGTTTACAACTTCGCCTGCCATCCCATCATGGGGGTGCCGACGGGGGCGAACACCGCCGACTTCACCGGGTTTTCTTCGCAGGTGATCGAAGAGACTCTGGGGAACAACTCGGTGGCCCTGTTCGTGCAGGGATGCGGGGGAGACATCAACCCGGTGCGGTACAAAGACGTGACGCAACCGCGCGATGGAGAGCCGCTGGGGAACCTGCTGGCCCTGAGTACCCTGAAAGCGGTCCGGGCAATTGAGACGCGGGCCGAAGCTCCGCTGAAGATGCTGAATGAGTCCCTCGAATTGCCCCGGGCCGATCTGGCGGAACGGATCGAGGCGCTGGAGGCCGAGATTCCGCGGGTGGTGAAGAACCTGCGGGGGACCAGCCTGAATTTCCAGACGTTTCTGCCGCTGATCGTGAAATACGAGGTGGGGGGTGAGTTTCCCTCGGCCCCCTCCCCCGCCTATCTGCTCGATCGGCAGTTGGGCCGGTCGAATCTCGACAAACTCGACGCGGCAAACCGTGCGAACATCACGGCCTACCTGCAGAACATCCAGACCATGGAAGAGCTGACCCGCATGCAGACGAACCTGGCGCTGCTGAAGATGCACCAGGCGCAGAACGTCGCGGCGGGAAAGCGCACGATCGATGTCGAGGTCGGGGGGCTGCGGGTGGGGGACTTCGTGCTGGTCACTTTTCCGGGAGAGCTGACGGTGCGGATCGGCCTGAATCTCAAAGAGCGGGCGAAGCAGAAGCCGGTCTTCGTCGCCGGCTATACCAATGGCTACATCTACTACGCCCCGACAGCCGAGCAATTGCTGAACGTCGGCAACGCGCAGGAAGACAGCGACTGTATTCTGGCCCCCGAATGGCAGGCGATTTTCGAGACGAAAGCGCTGGAAGTGTTGGAGAAGCTTTAGGCCCGCGTCGGTCTTCGGGTGAGCCGCGCGGCTGTGTGGCGGAACACCCTTCGACGAACTCCCCGGCAGATCAGCACGTATCGCACGGGTTGGCGACCGGATGGGCCCCGGCAACCGGTGCGTCAGCGCCGGTGCTCCATGGTCCCGTGCGGGCACTGGCTGCACTTGTAGCCCCCCAGGCTGAAATCTCCCTTGTGATTCCCCAGACAATTCGGGCAGACCCGGAATCCACACTGGTTGCAGATGTGCCACGGCCAGGAGGTTGGCAGCATCACGCGACAAACGGCACAACGGATCAGGGAATCCATCAGTTCCTTCCCACAACCAGAGCAACAGCATCTGACCGGCACGACCGATCGCTCTCGAACACGCGACACGACCGTGTCAGAACGCAGGGCGCCTTCACCCGATCATAGCCGAAGGGAGCATGGCGAGCCCCTTGCCGCGCCCCACGGCCAGTGACCCAGTAACCGCCATCGCGGTGCTCCGTCTCGGCCCTGCGGCTGGATCATCGGCCAGCCCCCACGTCAATGCGGCGAATCCACCGGGTGTGCCCACTCCCCCGTCGCACCAGTGAAGGTTACGGGGACGACCGAACCTCCGCCGCAGTCGGTTGGCCGAGGGCCGCCAGTCCTTCCCTGCACCACCGCCGCAGCTCGGGGACCCGGGGATGATCACGCAGAATGCCGCCAGCCAACTCCTCCACGAGCTCCCGCACCAGATCCCAGGTCGAAGCCGAGAAACGATCCGCTTGCGTGGTCAGCTCGTCGAACAGGTCGAGGCACCTCTGCTGCAGCTCCCCGCCATCGGGCAGATTGGGTCCCGCAGAGCCACCGGGCTGCTGGCTGAGCAGATTGTACCCCCGCAGTACCTGCAAGAGATGCCCGATGTTGTAGCGTTCGGCATCTTCCAGGGGAGAGGGAACCCGAGTGAGCACGTTGGCGAAGATCGTGGCGGCCTCCGCCTGATGTCCCTGCTCGAGCAGCCGCATGCTCAGCCGCACCCCCTGCAGCCGCCAGAGATCGACCAGCGACTGCAGTTGGGGCTGCGCCACCACATCCTCCCGCAGCAGTTCCCACACCTGACGGCGGCAGTGAATCTCACGGGGAATGTCACCCAGCAGACCGCATGCTTCAGCCAGATTTCCCAGGCTTTGGCCGACGTCACGGCGGGCCGACCAGAGCCAGGGACAACGCTCCCAGACCCGTTTCCGAATGGCCAACGCCCGCTCATGGGCGGCAACTCCCCGACGCCAGCGTTCCTCGGGCGGCAGGCCGGTGCTGGTGTTCCGGATCACCACCGAGAGTCCCTTCGCGTTCAGAGCGCGGGACAGCACCTGTTGAGACAGCAGCCAGTCTCCCAGACGGGTGAAGTCTCCCTGGGGTGGTTCGGGCCATCCCGCGAGCAGTTCCTCGACTCGGTCCGCCGCAGTCCAGACGTCGGTCGCGGGGTCATGCTCCGTCTTGTGCCAGAGAATCGCCAGGAATTGATGCCGCCGGGCAATCATCAGTCGGGCCTGTGGATCGCCTGTCCCGAGGTATGCCTCGGCCTCCGCCAAACCCTCCAGGATCCGCAGGGCTTCCGCAAAAGACTCGTGTCGCAGTCCGCGAGAGGCCTCGCCCGCCATCCCCCGGCCGAACAGTGCCGCTCCCACTTCCACCTGACAGGAAAAGTGCGCCAATTGGGCTGCCCGGTCGTCTGGATGTTCAGCCCGCCACTGGTCGGCGAATGCCGCACTCTGCCGGGCGGTCTGCACCGCTCCCTCCGTATCGCCCCGATCCCCCTGCAGCCGGGCCCTGCGCCGTAAAGCCCCAGCCAGCAACTCTTTCCACTCGGGATGGTCGGGAGCGACGAGCAGCAGCCGCTCGGCCACCAGGACCTCGCGCTCGGCCACTTCCACGGCATCGGGAACGACGGTCCCGACTGTTGTTCGCTGCCCGGCCAGCGAGGCATCACCGATGGCCACACTGAATTCCCGCAGAGACTCGGCCGCCTCGGCCAACAGCCCGGGATCACCGATCTCCGTCAGGGGAAACGCCTCGAACTCGTGCCACGCCTGACTGAGCCACTCGACCCTCCGCGGGCTGGTCAGCAGTGCCGGATCATTCATCGCCTGCTGCAGCAACCGGAAACTGCCGAGAGAGCTTTTGGCGGTTGTCATCCGCAGCGCGTGCTCGCGGCGGGCCAATCGCCGTTGCTGACCCCAGAGGGCCAGCGAGACCAGGCAGATCAACCCCAGGAGTGCCAGCGCCACCCGCCGGGCATGCGTCACCAGCCCCCGCACCAGCCGCTCACGCCACGCCGGGACAGGCTCCGGGAAGTGGCATTCCACCCAGTCCTTCGAAAACGCCTGCTGATAAAGGAGGCTGCTGAAAGACGCCCCAAGACTGGCATCGTCGCGCAGCACTCCGGCCACCACCAGTTCGTCCCGGGCAAGCTGCACCTGATCAACCGGGGGGGCGGCAGCAGCAAGCCATGCAGGCGACTTCCACCCCCCGCCCCCTCCCCGCCGCTGCGCCTGGCGCAACAGCCATCCCACTCCAGGAGCACACGCCTGCCGCGACAACCGCGCCACCCGGGCCAACAGGGGGGCGAGGGCGTTTTCAAAGATGGTCCCCGCCTGGGAATCGCGATGGGGATCGGCAGAGAGAATGGTCTGGGCCAATTCGTCGACGGCCAACTCGGCGGGGCGTCCCTGCTCGCTCACCCGCTGGCTGACCACCCGCGCAAACGCGTTCGCGAGAAATGCGGAGCCCCCCGTCCACTCGACAATCCGACTTGCAGTCATATCACGAGCGGCTGCCGGCACTCCCCCCATCACTGCCAGCAGCCGGGCCACCTCGTCGACCCGCAAGGTGCGAACGGCGATGCGTGTCCCCAGATTGAAGGGGCTCCCCCCCCACTGGTCGCCGCAGAGGGTCGCTGGACTGGCTGACCCGACCAGCACCACCGTCGTCTTGCAGTCCCGGGCGGGCCCGCGCTGACTGAACAGCAGCCGCAAGGCATCGAGCAGCAGGGGCAGCCCGGTGGGACCACACCGTTCGATTTCGTCAAACGCCAGCACGAGCCGGCGCGGTGCGAGCTGGGCGATCCGTTGCTGCAATTGCGAGACAAACCAGGCGACGGGCCGCCGGCGTTCAAAGCCCCCCTCCGAATCCCCGGCCCGGCCACTCCCCTCCGAGGGATCATTCCTCTCCGGGCTCGCCTCGCACAGACTGTCCGCACCGTGATCTGCGTGGTGCTCCTGCTCTGCCCCGAGAGCAGGCAAACCAGCCAGGGCCCCCTCCAGAGCCTCGGTCACCGCCTCCCACAAATCCGCGAACAACTGCGAGGGAGAGCGCATTCCCGGCAGCAGTCCCTGCAGGTCGAGAGAGACGAACAGCAGATCGTCGCGAGCCGCCGCCCGCTGCTCGCCATGCAGCAACAGGCTGGTCTTCCCCACCCGCCGGGGTGCCTGGATGAAGGCCAGCCCCCCCGTCTCAATCACCCGCCACAACTCCTCATCGGCCTCCCGCTCGACATACGTCGCATCGTGCACATCCAATGGCTGGGAATCGATGGAACGATACCGACCCGCGAGTTGCTCGCCGTGATTTCGGTCAGGACCACCGCTCATGGTCTGCCTCGGCGAGGAACATCGTTCGCGCAGACTCCGTGGTCCCGGCACGACACACAATCCGGATGGTCAGAAACGAACAACGGCCACTGGCATCGCACCACATCGTGTCGGGATTCAGTCATCAGGTCGTCCCCGCGCCGCAGCCCTGCATCAGATACAACTCAAACAGCGGCGTGCTCACCGCCAGATGGCTGCCGCGGGGCGTCACGAGTCCCCGCTCGAGCAGGCCGGCGTCGGCCTCGCTGGGGCGGGAGTTGCCGCGGGCGACCGTCAGCAGCCGTTGCCACGTCTTGTCTCCCAGCAGGCGCACGCTCGCGGCCCGGTCACGCATCCACTGACCCAGGGGCCCCTCGCCGCGCAGGGCGGCCCCCGACAAGGCCTGCCAGGTCGTCCCCCCCAGCGATTCAAACGCCAGACAGGTGAGGGACGGATGCCCCGCCAGGTCGGCCAGAACGCGGCCCCGGGTCGCCGCATCGACTTCGAACCGCTCTCCCAGCGCGTGGACCTCGGTGGCGGTGAAGGGGGGCAAGACATAGCGCTGCGCCCGGCTGAAGGGGCTCGACTCATCGTGGTGGGCGAAGAACGGGAGGGGATCGCGGCGGTGGGTCAACACCATCCGCAATCCCTTCCACAGGTCGCGTTCGGAACCGCGCTGCCCCTTGCTCCACCACTCCGAGAGAGTCCCGAAGACTTGTGCGCAGCGGTCACTGGTATCAAACAGCCGGTCGACGTCGTCGAGCAGCAGCCACAGTCGCGGAGTCTGTGCGAGGGCCTGCTGCAGGCTGCGCCGCAACCGCTGCAGCTCACTGCGGACCGCTCCCGCCGACTCGACGGGCGTGCCCAAGCGAAGTTCCAGCTCTTCGCGGAGGGCTGCGTACACATCCTCGGCGGTCTGCGCATGGGTCGTGTTGAGATCGCGAAACGAGAGCAACACCGCCCGATCGAACAGTTTCCCGGGTTCGTACGCCTGCAGCGATTCGAGCAGCGTTGTCTTGCCGAATTGTTTCGCCCCCCGGATGGCCACGAGCCGGGCGCCCCCGGTCGCCAGTTGCGCGCCAAGCTCGGTCTCCAGAACCCGCGGCACCCGGGTCACATCCCACGCGGGACGCGACGGCAAGGGGATAGAGGGAGACATCGCTGCGGAAGCCGAGGCCAGGTAATCGAGCAGACGCGGAATCGTTCCCGTGGTGAGACCGGCGGTCCATTGGCGGGCGTCATGCTGGGCGGCGAAGAGTTGAAAGACCGTCTGCCGCCAGCCGGAATTGTCCCGCCGCAGCACCTGGCCATCGACCACGATCTCGATCTGGTCGGGGTGCACGGCCCCCTCCTGCGGCACAATCGCATTTCCATTCCGACCCCGGCGGCTGACAAACCCGAAGGTCTCGCGGAACCAGCTCTTGGTGCCGTTGGCCCGCGCGAGCCAGTCGTAGAGCGACGAAAACCCGGGATGGGTGAAGCCGTCCAGTTCCCGATCGGGCCGAAACCGCAACAGCATGTGAGCCAACAGCAGGGCGACCGCCCACGGCTCGGGAGGCAGCGGCACTGGCGGACTGCCCGGAACCAGCTGCAACAGTTCGACCCGGCAACGCCGCGTCCCGTGCAGCAAAGGGTCCCCTGCGGCCAACGCCGGCTCCCAGAGGGAGTCGGTGAGCGCACAGCGAATCCGCACGGTCGCGACGGTCATCGACGGTCTCCGGCCGGGTCACTGGGGTGAACAGCGGACCAGTCGAAACGATGACCAAAGCGCCCCATCGGTGCCGGTCGATCGACACTCCCGAACGAGCGCATCCCGCCGGTCCCATCAGTCACCCTTCGCCGCTCCACCCGTTTCCCCACAAGATTCCCCACTCGCGGCACCGCACCGACCTCGACAAATCCCAAGAAGTGTTCCGCCAACGGCTGGCCGTGGTGTGTGCCGGGATCTTACACCCATCTGGCCAACATAGGCCGGTAGTCAACCGGTGGCAAGGAATCTGTCTCCGCTCCCAGTCGAAAGACAAAAATGTCAACGTTTCTGGAATTCCCTGAGGTCTTCGCGAGCCCCGGTGGGGAATGGGCAGGTCAGTCCCCCGCCAGAGTCAACTTCCCCCATCACCCCATTCCGGCCTTCACACCCAACATGAGCCAGGGGACACCATCCACAGGGGAGGAGCCCTGGCTTGAAGTCCTGGCCTCCCGATATCTCACCTCGTGGCTGGCCGAGCAGAACATCGGCCTCGCTGTCTCCACCTATCAGTCGGGAAAGTTGTTCCTGTTGGGCCGGCAGCCGAGTGGGCAACTGTCCGTCTTCGAGCGGACGTTTCCCCAAAGCATGGGGCTGTGTGCCTCGGCCGATGGCCAGACCGTCTGGCTGGCGACCCAATACCAGCTCTGGAGACTGGAAAACGCCCTGGCGGAAGGCCAGACGCATCAGGAACATGATCGACTCTATGTGCCCCGGGTCGGCCACACGACGGGCGATCTCGACATCCACGACGTGGCGGTTGAAGACGATGGCCGGGTTGTGTTTGTGGCGACGGGATTTGGTTGCGTGGCCACCCTCTCCGAACGGCTCAGTTTTCGTCCGCTGTGGCGACCTCCTTTTCTGTCCGCGATTGTCGCGGAGGACCGCTGCCATCTGAACGGACTGGCCCTGCGGGATGGCAAAGCCCGTTATGTCACCTGCGTTTCACAATCCGACGTGGCCGACGGATGGCGCGACGCCCGTCGTGAGGGAGGCTGTGTCCTCGACATCGCCACCAATGACGTTTTGGCCACCGGACTCTCCATGCCGCACTCACCCCGGTGGCACCGTGGCCAGCTCTGGCTGCTGAATGCCGGCACCGGGGAACTGGGAACGATCGACCTGCAACGTGGGCAATTCGAACCGGTTGCGTTCTGTCCGGGGTTTCTCCGGGGACTGGCGTTTGTGGGGGACTACGCAGTGGTGACCCTCTCCAAACCGCGCCACGATGTCACCTTTTCAGGCTTGCCACTCGAACAAACCCTGACCAGTCGCCGGGCGGCTCCGCAATGCGGACTGCAAGTGATCGATCTGCGGACCGGGCAGATTGCGCACTGGATTCGCTTTGAGGGACTGGTCACCGAGTTGTACGACACGGTCGCCCTGCCCGGAGTGGTTCGTCCCATGGCGCTCGGGTTCAAGACCGACGAGATCAACCGGCTGGTGACCATCGAATCCGGCCCCACAGCCGCACCGTAATTCGAGATGCCTGTCCAGGGTGTTTCCCGCATCGGGTCAGTCCCTCGGACCACCGGCTTTCCAACTGCCCATCGAGGACCGTGTCGGCGGGCCAGCATTCCGTCCGTCGCCCCGTAGCTCTCCCTTTTCTGCGAGTGACCTTCCCGATGCTGCTGCATTCCTGGATGCGCGATTTCTGTCGTCGGTTCCATTTGCCAAGAAAGGTTCGCTACCGACAGCAGGCGTTTCGCCAACCTCCCGTCGCCCAGATTCAGCCGCTCTCGAACCGTCTGATGCTGGCGGCCACGCTCTCCATCTCGGACCTGACCCTGACTGAGGGAGATTCCGGGCAGACTCAGGCTCTCTTCACGGTGACGCGTCACGGCGACGACCTCTCTTCCGCCATCACCTTCACCTACACAACGGAACCGGTGGGGGGATCCTCGGCCCAGGCAGAGGCGGGAATTGATTACGTGGCGACCTCTTCCGTCGCCACCATCCCCGCCGGACAGAACTCGCTGACCCTCGCCGTTCCCGTGCTTGGCGACCGCCTTCCCGAGCCGGATGAACAATTCCAGGTACGCTTGACCGGTATCACTGGTGTCAGTGGGGCTACCCCGACCTTCGCCAGTCAGGCGGTGTTTTCGACGACGCATTCGCTGCGCGGTGTCGAATACGGCGACATCAATCTCGACGGCAAGCTCGACATGCTGGTCACCCACGTCAATGGGGCCAATGTCGTCTCCATTCTGCTCAACACCACCCCCATCGGCTCCACCACCCCGACTTTCGCTGCTCCCACGACATTCGCCGTCAATGGCTACCCCATGGCGGTGGCGGTCTCGGATCTCAATGGGGACGGCCGGCCCGATGTGGCCGTCGCGAACCGCTATGGCCCCAATCTCTCGGTCTTCTTCAACACCACCACGCCGGGGTCAATGACCCCCACCCTGTCGGCCAAAGTGGACCTGCCCACGGGACAGCAGCCCTGCGGAGTGACCATCGCCGATCTGAATGGTGATGGACGCCAGGACCTCATTTCCGCCAATCGCAACTCGGCTTCGGTCTCAGTCTTTTTCAATACCACGGCCACCGGAACGACCACCCCGAGTTTCACCGCACGGACCGATTTCACCACCGGAAGCATTCCCCTGAAGGTCCGTGCGGGAGATCTGAATGGCGACGGCCGCCTCGACCTCGCCGTCTCAGCCGAAGGGGGAGTCGCTTCGATCCTCCTCAACACCGCTGCCGTCGGAGCCGCCACCCCCAGTTTCGCCACCAACGTGGACCTGACGGCCGGCAACTCCCCCAGTTCCGTCTCCCTGGCCGACCTCGATCTGGATGGACGCCTCGATGTCGTCGTCTCGAACACGATGTCGAACGATCTGACACTTCTGCTGAACCGTACCGCCACCGGTTCCGGGACGCTGTCGTTCGCCGCAGGGACGACGCTTTCCGTCGGACAACACACGACGGCACTCTGGGTGGACGATCTCAACAACGATGGCAAGCCGGATCTGGTCGCGCCGGCCAACAACTCCGCCCGACTCGTGGTGTACGTCAACCAGACCGTGCCTGGATCGGGCGTCGCGACTTTCACCAAAACCTCGGATCTGCTCACCGGCCAGGAACCTTATGGCGTCTCGATCGCCGACCTGAACAACGACGGCCTCCGCGATATCTTCTGCGGAAACGCGAGAGGCTCCAGCCTCTCGGTCTTCCTCAACACCACCGTGCAGGTCAATCCCGCTCCGCAGTTCGCGGCCAGGACCGACTATGGCTTCAACACATCCGCCGCCAGCGTGGCCCTGGCTGATTACAACCTCGACGGGCGTCCCGATCTGGCTGTTGCCCATTGGAAGGCCAACACGGTCTCAGTCTCTTTGAACACCGCCGTGGTCGCATCGGCCACCTCGTCCTTCACTTCTCCCGCCCACTTCAACACGGGAGACAATCCCCGGTTTGTTGTCCAGGCCGACTTTAATGGCGACGGCCGCCCTGATCTGGCCACCTCCAATCACTATTCCAGCACGGTCAGCGTCCTCCTCAACACCACGGTCCCCGGCTCGTCGACCGCCGGTTTCGCCGCCAAGGGAGATTTTTCGACCGGCAGCAATCCGTATTCCGTGGTCGTCGCCGATTTCAACGGCGACGGGAAACCCGACCTGGCCACTCCCAATCGCTACGGCAATTCAGTCTCCGTCCTGCTCAACACGACCACCCCCGGAGCCACCGCTCCCTCCTTCGCCTCCAAAATCGATTTCGCCACCGGCACCAATCCCCGGCCCAGTGCCGTCGGTGACATCAATGGAGACGGCAAGCCGGATCTGGTCACGGGAAATGTCGTCGCGAATACCGTCTCGGTGCTGATCAACACCACCGTTGCGGGCAGTGGGGTGCTGTCATTCGCCGCGAAAGTCGATCTGACTGTCGGAGCAGCCCCCAATGCGATTGGCCTCGCGGACCTCAATGGCGACGACCGGGACGACATTGTCGTCGGCAACACCAACGCCAACACCATCTCGGTGTTTTTCAGCCGCTCCACCTCGAACTCCAGCACGGCGACCTTTGAGACCCGTGCCGATCTGAGCACCCCCGCAGGCCCCCGTGGAATCTTTCTGCGCGACTTCACCGGCGATGGCCGCATCGACCTGGGTGTCGTGAACATCTCGGTCGACAAGCTCTCGGTCTACCGGAACACCACCACCCCCGGCAGTTCGACTCCGTCGTTCTCCGAATCCACTTCCTTCGCCACAGGGGCGTATCCCGCGCATGCCGATGCGGCCGATTTCAATGGCGATGGCGTTCTCGATCTCGCGGCGGCCAATGTGAACGGGAACTCGGTTTCCGTGCTGCTGGGCCAACGGGCCCGTCTGGGAGACACGACGTTTTTCATACCGAGTGCCGCCCCCACGCCGACCTTCGCGAGTCAGGCGGTGTTTTCGACGACGCATTCGCTACGCGGTGTCGAATACGGAGACATCAATCTCGACGGCAAGCTGGACATGCTGGTCACCCACGTCAATGGAGCCAATGTCGTCTCCATTCTGCTCAACACGACCCCCTTCGGTTCCGCCACCCCGACGTTTTCCGCTCCCACTACCTTTGAAGTCAATGGCTACCCCATGGCGGTCGCCATTTCGGATCTCAATGGCGACGGCCGGCCTGATGTGGCCGTCGCGAACCGGCTGGGCCAGAATCTCTCTGTGTTTTTTAATACCACAACGCCGAGAGCCACCACCCTCACGCTCTCCACCCGGGTCGACCTGACCACGGGATACGAACCCTGCGGCGTGACCATCGCCGATCTGAATGGGGATGGACGCAAGGATCTCATCTCCGCCAATCGTAACTCGGCTTCGGTCTCAGTCTTTTTCAATACCACGGCCACCGGAACGACCACCCCGAGTTTCACCGCACGGACCGATTTCACCACCGGAAGCATACCCCTGAAGGTCCGTGCGGGAGATCTGAATGGCGACGGCCGCCTCGACCTCGCGGTCTCGGCCGAAGGGGGAGTCGCTTCGATCCTCCTCAACACCGCCGCGGTGGGGGCCGCCACCCCGAGTTTCGCCACCAAAGTGGACCTGACGGCCGGCAACTCCCCCAGTTCCGTCTCCCTGGCCGACCTCGATCTGGATGGCCGCCTCGATCTCGTCGTCTCCAACACGATGTCGCAAGACCTGACACTTCTGCTCAACCGCACGACCACAGGCTCCGGGACCCTGTCGTTCGCCGCGGGGACGACACTTCCCGTCGGCCAATACACCACGGCCCTCTGGGTGGACGACCTCAACAACGATGGCAAGCCAGATCTGGTCGCGCCGGCCAACAACTCCGCCCGACTCGTGGTGTACGTCAACCAGACAGTGCCTGGATCGGGCGTCGCCACTTTCACCAAAACCTCAGATCTGCTCACCGGCCAGGAACCTTATGGCGTTTCGATCGCCGACCTGAACAACGACGGACTGCGCGATATCTTCTGTGGCAACGCCCGGGGGTCCAGTCTCTCGGTCTTCCTCAATACCACGGCCGTCGTCCAGTCCGTCCCTCAATACCTCCCCCGCTCCGACTTCAACGCAGTCCAGGGGCCGGCCTCAATCATCACGGCCGACTACAACCTCGACGGCCGTCCGGACATGGCCGTGTCGAATTGGCGGGCCAACAAAATGACGGTCCTGTTGAACACGACATCCGCCGGTTCCAGCACCGCCTCGTTCACCCCCGCGGTCAGTTTTGTCACTGGCGAAAATCCAAGGTTTATTGTCGCGCTCGATGTCAATGGCGATGGTCGCCCCGACTTGGCGACGGCCAATCACTACTCGGCCTCGGTCAGCGTTCTGCTGAACACCACGGCCCCGGGAGATACCGTCGCCAGCTTCGCCACCCGGGCCGACTTTCCCGTCGTATCAACTCCCTACACCGTCGCCGTGGGAGACTTCAATGGGGATGGGCGCACCGACCTGGTCGCGGCGAATCGCTACGGCCAATCGGTTTCCGTCCTGCTGAATACCACCACACCCGGGTCAACATCGGCTTCGTTTGCAGCACGCACCGATTTCGCCACCACTCCCATACCCCGTGTCGTCGCTGTGGGGGACATCAACGGCGATGGCAGGCCAGACATCGTGTCCGTCGATGCCACCGGCAGAAACACCACGGTGTTGATCAACACCACCGCCCCCGGAAGCAGCACTCCGACATTTGCCGCCGGCGTTCAACTTCCGGTTGGTCCGAACCCTTTTGGCATCAAGGTCGCAGACCTCAATGGAGACCGTCTGGCGGATATCGTAGTCGGCAACCTCGACACCGACTCCGTAACGATCCATTTCAGTCGTTCAAATCCGAATTCCTCCATCGCGCAATTCGAGAGTCCTGTCACCTTTGGCTCGGTTCCCGCCGCACGAGATCTTGTGTGCCGCGATGTGACGGGCGATGGCCGCCCTGATCTGGTCATGGCGACCCCACGGAACAACACCGTCACGATCTTCCGGAACAATACGCCACCCGGCAGCAGTACCCCTCAGTTTGAGTCGTACGCGTCGATACCAACTGCGAAATATCCGTTCGGCATCGATGTCGCCGACCTCAACGGCGACGGAATTCCCGACCTGGCCGCTGCCTGCTACACCAACGCCCTGATCTCGGTCTCTCTCGGCCAGAGGACCGAGAATGCCGATGGCGTCGGTATCGCCACAATCCGCAATGATGACACCTCAACCCCACAGCCGCCGCAGTTTCTGACTCCCGCCCCGATCTCTGTCGTTGCGGGGGAGACGATCATTGCCGCTCTTGCCGCCAGCGATTCCACCCTCCCCTCGCAAACCCTCTCCTACAGTATTTCCGGGGGGGGCGATGCGTCGCTGTTCGCCATCACCCCCCAAGGACTCCTCAGTTGGAAAACTCCTCCCACCGTTGCGAACCCGGTCGACGCCGATGGAAACGGTGTCTACCTGGTCGAGGTGACGGTCGGTGATGGCGTGGATGGCACCGCTGCCCGCCTGTTCGAAGTCAGTCTGACAACACGGGTGACCAGCAGCCCTCTGACGCCGGAACAGCAGGCCAACCAGCAGACGGCGCAGGCGCAGCAGACGTGGGCCGAATCTCCACGTTCCCTCGCCCGCGATGCACTGGGGCGCGGAATGGTCACCTGGTCGAGCCAGACGCAGGACGGCAGTGGCTGGGGAGTCTATGCCCGCCGTATCACCGCTGCTGGCGACTGGGAGGGCAATGAGTTTCTCGTCTCACAAACCACCGCGAATGATCAACGGTACTCCACCGTCGCCGCCACAGCGGCGGGCGATTTCCTGATCACCTGGACCAGCACCGGCCAGGATGGCGACGGCGATGGCATCTACGCCCGCCTGTTCGCCGCCGATGGCACCCCCCGCGGCAACGAATACGTCGTCAATCAGACGACCACTGGCCAACAGCGGTTGCCCTCGGTGACGGGCAACTCCACAGGCCTGTTCGTCATCGCCTGGATCAGCACTGGTACCAATGGCGTGTCGCAGGTGTGGGCCCGGCAGTTCTCGATCGATGGAGTCCCCGTCGGCAATGAGTTCAGCGTGGGAAGCTTCGCCGCCACCGGTCAGACGGCCCCCTCGGTCGCCTCCGATACGGCCGGCAACTTCGTGGTCGCCTGGGACACGCAGGCCGAAGATGGCGATCAATCGGGCATCGCGGCCCGGGTCTTCTCGGCCAACGGTTCCCCACGCACCGCGCAGTTCCGGGTCAACCAGACGACCTCCAGTGCACAGTCGGCTCCGGCGGTCGCCATGGATGCCAACGGAAATTTCGTCGTGAGCTGGACCTCGCTCGGACAGGATGGCGACGGCGCGGGCGTTTATGCCCGCCGGTACGACGCCAATGGCACCGCACTCGGAGCTGAATTCCAGGTCAACGTAGCCACGGCCGGTGCCCAGTCCTCGTCGAATGTCGCCCGGGATATCAACGGAAACTTCCTGATCACCTGGACCGATTCCACAGCGGATGGTTCCGGAACCGGAATCATGGCCCAGCCGTTCCTCGCCTCCGGGACACGCGTGGGAAGTCCGTTTCTGGTCAATCAGACCACATCGGGGTCCCAGGGATCGGCGGGCGTCTCACTCTCTCCCTCCGGAAGTTCCTTCATCGCCTGGACGTCGGACGGGCAGGATGGCAGCTCGGGCGGTGTGTATCTCCGCACGTTCGGACCGCCCCCCAACTCCGTTCCCAGCATCACGTCCCCGGCCAGCCTCTCGTCCCCGGAGAATGCCGCTGTCATCACGACACTGACGGCCACCGATACCGATTCCCCCGCTCAGACTCTCACCTTTTTCGTCAGTGGCGGACCGGACGCAGCCCAATTCAGCATCCATGCGACGAATCAACTGCTCCCTGCCACCCCCTTCAACTTTGAACAGCCAGCCGACAGCGATGGCGACAATGTCTACGTGGTGAGAGTGCGGGTGGAAGATGGTGCCGGCGGTGTGGCCTATCGCTGGCTGACGGTCACGGTGACCAACACCAACGAAGCCCCGTCAGCAATCTCCCTCTCCAACAATTCCATTGCCGAAAACCAACCCGCCAATACCACCATCGGCACCCTCTCGACCACCGACCCGGACAGCGGCGAGACCTTCACCTACACCCTGGTCTCGGGGACGGGTGACGTCGACAACGGCAGCTTTGTGATTGCCGGAAACACGCTCCGCAGCAATACGGTGTTCGACTACGAAACGCGGAACTCGTACACGCTTCGCGTCCGCACCACCGACGCCGGCGGACTCTGGTTCGAAAGACAGTTCACCATCTCGGTGACCAATGCCAACGACGCCCCCACGCAGGTCTCGCTTTCGAATGTGGTCAGCACACTGCTGGCCAACACCAGCACAGCCAACGCCATTCGACTGGCCGATCTCTCGGTCACCGACGACGGCGAGGGGACGAACACGCTGGGACTCTCGGGAGCTGATGCCGGGGTGTTCGAGATCGTCAACAACCAGTTGCGGCTCAAGACGGGGACTCTCCTGAATTACGCGACAAAACAGACCTACTCGGTCACCGTCACAGTCGACGACTCCACGGTCGGCGGCACGCCCGATGCCTCGGTCAACTACACGCTGTCGCTGCAGGGTCTGGACGGCACCACGGTGCAAAATGGAGCGGCCGGGCGGTCGTTTGTGCGGTATGTCTCGCTCAACTTCGGAAACACGCTGGCACTGGCCAACGCAGTTGCCTCCGTAGGGACCGCGACCCCCCGGATCCGGCTGTTCTTCGCGGGGACCACGGGCACCCAGTCGATCGCCCGCAGCCTGACCGGGATGGTCAGCGTCGTGGGGAACCAGGTCCGCCTCGACTTCGGCTCCAAGGGGGTGGGAGGGGACCCGAATTCGTCACTGGGGGATGGGGTCTATCGCATTCGCGTCGACCTCGACGGCGACGGACAGGCAGAAATCACAGCCAGTTTCTTCCGCCTCTTCGGCGACGTCGACGGCAACGGGGTCGTCAACGACACAGACATCCAGCTCGTCACCACCGCCCAGGGACTCACCGGCCTCAACCTCTCGACCGACCTCAACGGCGACGGCTTCGTCAACAGCGTCGATCTCACCAATGTCAAACGCCGCAAGGGGGCCCGGGTGACTCTGCCGTAAACATTGTCCGGCACGCAGACAATCCGTTTTCCGCCCCCAATCCTTCGATTGGCGACCGATCACAGCCGTTCTACATGAGATTTCTGGTCGGAAAAGGTTTGGCACGATAACCGCCATTCGCTGGCTTGCCAGCGTTGGGTCTTCCCATGCAGCGACGGAATGCGACGGGTTAACCCCGGTTGTCACCTGGTTGGCCACTTGTGTGGACTCTCAGCCAAAGTCTGGTCGTACGGTAACAGTCAGAACGGAATACGTCTCGGCGACGAATTCAGGAATACTCAGCCAAACCGCTATTTCCGCCCGCGAGCAATGTCGCTCCTGATAAACGCATACAGCCGTGCCCGGCCCGTCAAGCACGGGCAGATCACGGCGGCAGCGACTCCATGGGAAGAGACCTTGTCGTCCAGCGTCGCAGCGGCATCCTTGGACTCTCAGCGTCCTCTCACTGCGTTTGCCTCCGGAGAATGTCGCCAGTCCGGTCAGTTTCCCGAAAGAACTGGTCGGACTCTCAGATCCGAAAGACCTTGAGCCGCTGCCGGCACTGCACCTGTGCTCTTTCATTGACAGTGACCACACCATCGCCATTCAAATCGGCCATCAGGTTGACACCCCGCCTGCCGACACTCTCCCTGACGATGCCGAAATCACGACGATCAATGACTCCATTTCCATCGACATCCCCCAGGAGCCGATGGAAGCTCGCCACACTCTCGTACCGTCCGTCACCGTCCAGATCGATCAGGATCCTGTAGTTGCCATCTCCCTGTCCCGAATTCCGGTTACCGCCAATTCCTTCGACTCCAAAGTCAATCCTCAACCGGTTCTCAACCACTGTCACCTTCCCAGCCAGGCTGCGGATTCGTGATGATGCTCCTGTCATGCCAGTGTATTCCAACTGCAGTCGCGGTCCCGCGGTTTGGAGTGATGCCACAATTGCACCGAGCCCCTGGGACGCCTCAAAGTTCAAGTCGATGAAGCGGATGTAAGAGCGCCCCACGGCCCCCTGCTGGATGTTCATTCCCCGGTATCCTTGCAAGGTGAGGTTGTAATTCGTCGACGCGTCAGGATTCCCCCCGATCTCGACATCATCGACATGAACAGTCACCGACAACACCCGCCGGTTGGGGTCACTGAAGACAACCCCCGCCCTCAGCCGCAGTTGGCCTGAAACGATTTCAAACAGACTGGCATCTGAGCCCGATAATCCCAGCTGGTTGTTTCCCAATCCATCATCGACCAGGGACACGTCTGCCAGGCGAATCGGATTCAGCACGCTCGTCTGCGCTTCGATGGCAGTGACCACATTGGACAGCACGACCCGAGACGGGGCATCATTGCCGTCACCAACAAGAATTCTGAACTGTTTCTCGAATGACAGCCCGGCCTGATCCGTCACCCGCACACGAATGGAATGACTTGCCTGAGACTCGTGATCGAAAACAGCAGCGCTCCGCAGTGTGTTGTCGACGATCGCAAACCGGCTGTTGTCCGTATCGCCCAACCCCGAGACGAGTTCATAGGTGAAGGACTGGCCGCGATCAGGATCCTCCGCTGCAAACGAGCCCACGGAAGTTCCCGCCGGTCGATTCTCCGGAAGGGAAACCGAGTCGATCCCCAGTTGCGTGGGAGACTCATTGACATCGAAGCCCGTGATAATGAAGGAGCGTTCGAAGGTCAGTCCTCCCTCGTCAGTCACCCGCACGCGGATGCTGTAACTCTCCCGCATTTCATGATCGAGCACCTCCGCGGTCTTCAGCAAGGGGCCGTCGATGAAGAATCGAACATTGTCGGCATCTCCCTCCCCCGAGGAGAGACTGTACGTGAACGTGGCGCGGGAATCGGGATCGGTCGAAACCAATGTTCCGACGGTAGTTCCTGCCGGCAGGTTCTCGGCGACTGACAATTGGGAGAGCAGAATCGAATCGGGCGCTTCATTGAGATCGGCGACGTCAATCGTGAAGGGTCTGCTGAAAGTGAGTCCGTCGCGATCGGTTGTCTGTATACGAATGGAATACTGCGCCTTTTTCTCGAAATCGAACCTTTCGACTGTTCGCACAAGATTCCCATCAAGGTGAAACCACGCATTGTCGGCATCGCCAGGTCCGGAAATCAGACTGTAGGAGAAGAGATCGTCTCTGTTGGCATCGGTCGTCTGCAGGACGCCGACCAAATTTCCTTTCGCGGCGTTTTCGGGAACAACGGAATTCGACAGTGTGATGTCACTGGGAGTGGCGGGCACCGATGCTGACCATACCTGCCAGCCTTCGCTGGCGTCATAGACCGGGAAGAACATTGAGCTGTTGCCCGCTGCCATGAAGCCAAAAGGATCATTTGCAAAATGAAAAGCGTACGGTTCATCCAAGTCAAACGAGTAATAGATCGAGGGAATCCACAGCGCTCCAGACCGCAACTCCGACGTCAACGAGAACACTGTCTTGACGATTTGAGTCCCCATTCCTGATCCATCGCTCTGCCAAATCTCGATGACTGCCAGATCGTCATCAAATCGCCAGAAGAACAGCGTGTCGTTGACGTTTTCAAGGAACAGCACCTGCCGCGAATCATCCGCAGCGTATCCCTGAAGGATCGAGGTTCCCTCCGGACTGCCATTGCTCTTCAGCAACCCATTTCCGATGAATTCATACAGAGTGTCATGAGCAATTGTCTTGCGGAAAGGGATCACACCGCCAGTTCTTGCCTCCCCCAATTCGATTGGTGAATCGATCAGGGGGGACATTTCGCCTGTTGTTCCCTGAATCGACCACAATTCCAGGACGCGCTCCTCATCCGTTACCTGGAAGAACAATTGCGTCTCTCCAGCCCCGAGAATGAGGGGAGTCTTTGTCGAGTCCCAAGGGAGCGAATGCACAACCTCCGTTCCCTCCGGCGTTCCATCGGTCCTCATGATGCTCCACCGGTCCCCTTCCGTGATCATCGAATAATACAAGAAGCCATTCAATGCGACTTGGTCGAAGCCAATCCAGCCGGTTTCCAGGCCGGTCGCCGCAACGACATTGGTCCCCTCCGGAGTGCCATCACTTTTCCAGATCTCCTTGCCGCTATAGTCCTGTGTGACTGTGAAATACAATTCGTTATTGACGGGGGTGAGACGGTCCAGACGATATGGGGCTTCCAGATCGAAATCAGATAACCGAATTGTTCCGGCCGAAGTTCCATCCGACCTCCACAACTCCTCCCCGTGGATCTCATCATGGGCGATGAACATCAAACTGCCCGCTACGTTTGTGAGTCGGCGGGGATCGGCACTTCCTTCCGGATCAAGATCACAGACCAGCTTCGTTCCTTCCGATGTGCCATCCGACTTCCACAACTCTCTTCCACGTTCGCCATCATCGGCAGTGAAATACAATGTTCCATTGACATTGGTCAGGCACGATGGGGCGCTTCCATCCGAGAATTCATCGTATGCTTTGCTGTTAATGTCTTTGACCATCCGGGTTCCGCTGGAGGTCCCATCCGTCTTCCACAATTCCCAGCCATGATCCTGGTCGTTGGCGACGAAATACATTGTGCCACTGACCTCGGTCCATTGCAGTGGAATCGATCCCTGCGATTCCGGGAAGTCGTAGACCAATCCCGCCGACAACAGCGTGCGGGGCTCCAACGACTCCGCTGCGATCGAACGCCGCCGGGGACGGCGACTCCGGGTGTTCCATAGCCGCGCCAGAGTTCTCCGGATCATCTGGGAAAGGTGAATGCAGGGCATGGCTCGGATCCTCGCTTCCAGGGTTCACTATCGGCGATCGGGAATTCCGCTCGCTGCCTCCATCAGCGCAACCCTGACACGGATGCAACACGATATTGGATTGGATTTCTCCTCTTCGACTCTCTTGCACCTTCACCACGTCAGCCGAACCGTCCAGTCAGGGTTTGTCTCGCTCGTTTGACCCCCGCTCAAACGTGAACTCCAGTCGCACGACGATCCGATTGCCCCTCCATCGCCCACCCACACATCAACAACCGTTGACGCTTCCCGGACGCCGTGCGAGACTGCTGTGATCTGAATCTCCAGACGCAGTCGCGGTGCCTTCATGCGTAGTCGAGTGTGGTTCTTCTGGTCCTGCGTGCTCGCCGGCCTGCTGGGTGGGGGGCTGGGAATCGCGCGGGCCGAAGAGACCCCAGCTCCCCTCCACTGGTCGCTGCGGCCCATTGTCGCGCCGACTCTCCCCGCCCCGGCTGCCGGGAAAGCTGCCGGGGATGCTGCGGGCGAAACTGTCCAGCTCTCTCCCATCGACGCCTTCGTCCAGGCGAAGCAACGTGAAGCGGGGCTGACTCCCTCCCCTGCCGCCGATCGCCAGACGCTCATCCGCCGGGTGACGCTCGATCTCACCGGGCTGCTGCCGACCCCGGAAGAAGTCGCGGCCTTCTGTGCCGACTCCGATCCATTCGCCTACGAACGACTGGTCGAACGCCTGCTCGCCTCCCCCGCCTATGGCGAACAGTGGGGGCAGCACTGGCTCGATGTGGTCCGCTATGCCGAGACTGAAGGGTTCGAGTACGACCGCCATCGCCCCGATGCCTGGCGCTTCCGCGACTATGTCGTCGACTCGTTCAATGCCGACAAGCCGTTTGACCAGTTCCTGCGCGAACAGATCGCCGGGGATGAACTCGCCGGCCCCTGGACCACCAACGAGACCGGCACTCCGCAACTGACCCCCGCCCAGCGCGACTTGCTGGTCGCCTCGGGCTTTCACCGCCTCGGGGCGGTCCGCCGGAACGCGGGAAATCCCGAACTCGCCTTCAGCCGGCACGAAGTGCTCACCGAGATGACCGACATCCTCGGCAATGCCGTGCTGGGGCTCACCATTGGCTGTGCCCGCTGCCACGACCACAAGTTCGATCCCATCCCGCAGGCCGACTATTACCACCTGCAGGCCTACCTCGCGGCCGCCCACGAGTACGACTGCGTGCTCGCTCCCCCCGAGGCCCAGGCCCAGTGGAAAAGCGTGACCGACGCGCTGAATCGGCAGTTGGCCGACTTGCGGAAGACCCAGGGAAGCCACACCGGAGCCCAGGCCGACGAACTGGAAGCCCGGGTCGCCGAAGTCCAGCGTCTGTTGCCGCCGACGCTTCCCACGCTGGGTGGTGTGCGCAATCGCGAAGCCGACCGGACCGAGGTCCACATCCTCAAGCGCGGCCAGACCGATCTGAAGGGAGATCAAGTCGGTCCCCGGTTCCTGTCGGTCATTCCTATCGCCCACACCAGCGAGAGTCTCCCCCCGGAGATCGACCAGCCCCGCACCCGGCTCGCCGACCAGTTGCTCGACCCGGCCAACCCCCTCCCCGCCCGGGTGCTCGCCAACCGGGTCTGGCAGTGGCATTTTGGAACGGGTCTGGTCCGCACCCCCAACGACTTCGGCCGGAATGGACAAGAGCCATCACATCCCGAACTGCTCGACTGGCTGGCGCATTCCCTCGTGACCAACGGCTGGCAGCTCAAGCCTTTGCACCGGCAGATTGTCCTCTCGGCCACCTACCGCCAAACTAGCGGCCGGCCCGACCCCCGCGATCCGCAGAACCGTCTGCTGGCGCAGTTTCCCCGCAGAAGACTGGCGGCGGGTGAGGTGCGCGATGCGCTGCTGCAGGTCGCCGGCCGGTTGAATCGGGCGGTCGGTGGGCCGAGCGTGATGACTCCCGTCGACGCCGATCAGGTCGCCCTGCTCTACGCCCCCAGCCAGTGGGTCGTGAACCCCGACCCGGCGGAACATCACCGCCGGTCGATCTACCTCATCGCCAAGCGCAACCTCCGGCTGCCGTTTCTCGAAACCTTCGACCTCCCCGACGCCCAGCTCAGTTGTGCCCGCCGAGAGTCGAGCACCCACGCTCTGCAGAGCCTCGAACTGCTCAACGGCAGCCTCGCGAACGAGTTGGCGCAACAGTTGGCCGACCGGCTGCGAGGCGAAATTCCAGGGGAAGGAACAGCGACAGACGGCCCGCACGATGTCGAGGCCCGCATCGACCGGGCCTGGCGACTGATCACGGGCCGGCCTCCCACCGCACCCGAACAGCTGCGGTCCCAAGAGTTCCTCGCCGCTCAGCCGCTGGAGGAATTCTGCCTGGCGCTGTTCAACCTGAATGCGTTTCTGTACGTGGAGTGATCCACCCGCGATTGGTCTCAGCTCTCTCCCCCCCTGCCCCCCGCCTCGCCTTCCCCCTTCGTCATGAATCTCCCCGGTTCACATTCCTGGAAACGCCGCGAGTTCCTGTCGACCGCCTACTGCGGTTTCGGGGCCCTCGCGGCGGCGGCGCTCGACACGGGTGTCGCCCAGGGGGCGGGCCACTCCCCGCTGCAGGCCCGCCCGGCCCATTTCGAGCCCCCGGCCCGCGCGGTCATTTTTCTGTTCATGTCGGGAGGGCCCAGCCATGTCGACACGTTCGATCCCAAGCCGCTTTTGACCGAACTGAACGGCCAGGTCCGTCCCGCGGAATTCGGCGAGGCGAAGTACCAGCAGATTCAACAGGGGGCCAAGCTGCTGGCTAGCACCCGCACCTTCCGGAAGTGCGGACAGAGCGGCATCGAGGTCTCGGACCTGTTTCCGCATCTGTCGCGGGTGGTGGATGACATTGCCGTGGTGCGGTCGTGCTTCGGCGAACGGGTCGTGCACTCCGCCGCCCAGTACGAGCTCTTCAGCGGGCGGGTCATCCCCGGTGCCCCCAGCATGGGAAGCTGGCTGGCGTATGGACTGGGGTCCGAAAGCGAGTCTCTGCCGGCCTACATCGTTCATCCAGATCCGAAGGGAGCGCTCGAAGGGGGACAGCCGATGTACGCCAACGGCTTTCTCCCCGCCGTCTACCAGCCCACGATGCTGCGTTCGGGACCGCGCCCGGTCCGCAACCTCGACCTGCCTCCCGGGGTGAACCCCCAGACCCGCCGGGAGACAATCCGGCTGATCCAGGATCTGAATGGTCCCACCGCCGATCTCGATCCCGAATTCTCGGCCCGCCTGGGCACCTACGAGCTGGCCTTCCGGATGCAGACCGAGGCTCCCGAGGTGTTCGACCTGTCGGGGGAGACCGCCGAGACGCTGCAGTTGTATGGCGTGGGACAGGAACGGACCGACGACTACGCCCGCCGGTGCCTGTTGGCCCGCCGGCTGCTGGAGCGGGGCGTGCGGTTCCAGGTGGTGGTCTCGGGAGGTGGACCGGGGAACCTGCAATGGGACGCCCATTCCGACGTGAATGAAAACCACGAGCGGATGGCGGGACATACCGATCAGCCGGTCGCCGCCCTGCTGACCGATCTCAAACGGCGCGGGCTGCTCGACCAGACCCTGGTGCTGTGGGGGGGCGAGTTTGGCCGGTCTCCCGAAGCGCAGTCGGGCAGCGGCCGCGATCACCACAACCTGGGATTCAGCATGTGGCTGGCGGGGGGAGGCGTGCAGGGAGGCCGGGTGGTCGGCGCCACCGACGCCATCGGCCTGCGGGCGGTCGAACGCCCCTGTCACTTCCGCGATCTCCACGCGACCATCCTGCAGCAACTGGGACTCGACCAGGAACTGCTGACCTGGCCCCATCAGGGACGGCGCGAACGACTGACCTTCCTCAGTGGGACGCCGCTGGACGAGATTCTTTAGCAGTTGCCCACCCGCCGGGATAAAGTGCCCGGTGCGTTCGTCTTCGTGGCCACTCGCGAAGAACCGGCTTCCTCAAACCGCGTTCGCCTGGCGGGAAACGGGGTAGCGCTCGGGTGTCCTTCTCGACCGGCGCGGCAACCGCTAGACTCTTGACCACTCTTCCACCTGGCCTGCCATGGGTCGCGTTCGACGGCATGGCTGGCTTGGGATTGGGCCACGAGGTCCGGTTCGAAAGCGAACCGTTGTGAGATGGACCCCGAGTCCCCTGCCCAGTACCGGTGGCTGAGGCGGATGATTCATTCACTCTTGGAAGGTTCACACGGCACATGGAAGCCGGGATTGTCGGATTGCCCAACGTGGGCAAAAGCACGCTGTTCAACGCCCTCACCAGCTCGAAGCAGGCCCAGAGCGCGAATTACCCCTTTTGCACGATCGAGCCCAATGAGGGGGTGGTCAGTGTGCCGGACGCCCGCCTCGAACGGATCACCAAGCTCATCCCGCCGCAAAAGGTCGTTCCCGCCGCCATCAAGCTGGTCGACATCGCCGGCATTGTGAAGGGGGCCAGCGAAGGCCAGGGACTGGGGAACAAGTTCCTCAGCCACATCCGCGAAGTCGACGCCATCCTGCAGGTGGTCCGCTGCTTTGAAGACCCCGATGTGATCCACGTGACGGGGAAGGTCAACCCGGTCTCCGACATCGAAACCATCGAACTCGAGCTGATGCTGGCCGACCTGCAGGGGATGGAAAACGCCCTGCCCAAGGCCGAACGGGCGGCCAAGGGGGGCGACAAAGAAGCGCTGCACCGCGCGGAGGTGATGCGCCGCTGCCTGGAACACCTCAACGCCGGTCAGCCCCTGCGGAAACTGCAGTGGGATCCGATCGACGCCAAGGCGGTCAAGAGCTTCGGTCTGATGACCGCCAAGCCCATTCTGTACGTGGCCAACGTCGACGAGACCGATCTGGAGGGGAAAGGTCCCCTCGTGCAGGAAGTGCGTGAATTCGCGGCGAAAACCGGTGCCGAGGTGGTCCCTGTCTGCGCCAAGCTCGAGGCCGAGATCGCCGAACTCGACGAAGCCGACCGGAACGAGATGCTCTCTTCGGTCGGTCTGGCCGAGCCCGCCCTGGGCGTGCTGGCCCGGGCCGCGTACCGCGTGCTGGGGCTGCAGAGCTTCTTCACCGCGGGCGAGAAAGAAGTGCGGGCCTGGACGGTTCCGGTGGGGGCGACCGCCCCCCAGGCGGCGGGGGTCATCCACACCGACTTCGAAAAGGGCTTCATCCGGGCCGAAATCTACAGCCTGCCCGACCTCGAGCACTACAAGTCGGAAAAGGACATTCGCTCGGCCGGAAAACTGCGGGTCGAAGGGAAAGACTACGTGATGCAGGATGGCGATATCTGCCACTTCCTGGTGAAAACCTAGACCGGCCGAACCCGACGAACTCCGACCGGGGCCACGCTCGTGAGGCCCCGGTCTTGGATGCAGGGGCTGATGTCTGCCGACGATTACTTCGCCTTGGCTTTCACGAGGCGATCGAGGGTGGGGTAGAACTGCACGAAGACGTTGTCGATCGAACCGTGCTCGATATGGCACTGGTAGCACGCCTTGTCTTCGAACGCCTTGGCGGTTTTGGTTCCCGCAGGAAAGTCGTAGTAGGCCCAGTTGGTCTTTGAGCCATCGGGGCGACGGCTGTTCTTCACCGCGACCGCCACCTCGGTGCGGGCCCCCGGAAAGAGCCCTTCCGAGACCAGCGTTTTGCCATCCCCCTTCTCGGCCCGATAGACGTCAAGCACCAGCACGGTTCCCTCGGGGAAGGTTCCCGACGTGCGGAATTCGCGCCACGCCGGCGGGTTGATGTAGACGTTGTGAAAGTTACGCAGCGCCTCGGGTGGCTTCGTGTTGGTATCGGCGGGGGCGTCGTTCTCTTTGTACTCCAGCCCCAGGTTGGCCCCCACGAAGATCCATTCCTCAAACCCTTCGGGCAGCAGCAATTCGCCCGCGCCGTTGTAACGGGGCCCCTGGGCGGCCTCGGCCCCTCCCTTGGGGTCCTCCGCCGCGTCGAGAACCGTCCAGCGGGTCGCCAGCCCCAGCACACACACGGCCCCACACAACAGCAGACTCGCAACGGGACGACCAGTCATCACAACCACCTCCGGAAAACAGACAGCAATCAACCCACGCGGCAACACAACTCACACGTCAGACCAGCGGCACCCCATGCCGCAGACCGCCCCAGGGGGTGTCGTCGCTCCAAAAATCGTGGGTGGGGGGAGATTCGTCAATGATGGAACTTGTTTCCCCTGCCCGCAGACAGAACAATTCGTCTCGTTCCGGGGTGGCCCGACCGGTCGTGATGACTGACTGGGGCCGTGCTCCCGGGTCGGAAGGTTCCCTGCGGAGACCAAGAATGTCCCGATCGCGCGCGCTCGTCTGGATGCTGCTCTGTTCGACCTGCGTCTGGGCCGGAGCCCCGCTTGCCTGGTCGCAAGACAAAAACAAAAACGCCCGCAAGAACACCAAGGCCCCCAAAGCCAAACCCCAGGCCAACACCCGCAATCTCGACCAGCGGGCCGACACCCTCGTCTCCAGCTACGTGCGGGAGGCGGGGGACCTCGCCGACGAATACCTCGATGCCGGTCATCCCGACAAGGCCCTGGCGGTGCTGCAGCGGGCCAGTGCCATCAATCCCGACGATGCCTCGCTGAAGCAGAAGATGGCCCAGATCCAGCAGCAGAACCTCTCGGCCAACGAGGTGCAGGTCGACGTCAATGCCGGTTCAGGCTGGGAGCCGGTGGGGGTGGTGGTGACCGAAGGCAAGCCCTTCCGCGCGGCGGTTGAGGGAAGCTACCGCCTGGAAGTGGCCGGAACGGTCACAGCCGCCGGTTTGCTCGAAAAAGACGTCACCACCGACCTGATCAACGGCATCCCGACCGGCGCCTTGATGGGGGTTGTGGTCAAGCGCGACAACAAGCCCGGGAAGCCGTTCCCCATCGGGGCGGGAGGCGATTTCACCCCCCGGGAAACCGGCAAGCTGCTGCTGCGGGTCAATGCCCCGGCAGGACACCGGTCAACGGGCAAACTCAAGGTCACTCTCAGCGGGGGCCTCTCGGCCGGTTGATGGCCGCGGCATCATGAATTCCACCGATCGAATCCGCGTCGCAGTCGTGGGCCTCGGAGCCCGCGGCCAGTTCCACCTCGAAACTCTGCTGCTGCGGGACGACTGCGACGTGGTGCTGGCCGTCGATCCACTCGCCCCCTCCCGCGACCGCTGGCGCGGCCGTCTCCCCCGGCTCGAAGTGTCGCTCGAGTTGTCCGCCCTGCAAGCGGCCGGCGTCCAGGTGGTCTGGCTCGCCACCCCGGATGCGGCCCTCCCCCAGGCGGTCGATCGGGCGGTTCGCCAGCGCTGCGCCCTTGTTCTCGAACCCTGGTGGGACGATGTCGGCGGAGCGCTCGACCGCTCCCTCGAAACCGCGACGGCCGCCGGGTGTCCGGTGGTGGTTCATTTCCCACACCGGATGTTTCCCGAATTTCGCGAAACGCTGCAGGTCCGAGAATCGGGACGCCTTGGGACGCTGCGGAGCATCAGCCGCAGTATCTGGCAGTTGTCCCCCGCTCTCACCGGGGGAGAAGTCCGGACGGCGCTGGCCCGGCAACTGATTCCCTGGCTCGATCAGGCCCAAATCCTGGCCGGGAGCGATGGCCGCCTGATCTGGAGCCGGCGGGACGGGGGACACACACCGTCCCGACCGGCGACCACAACCGATCTCGTGCGACCGGGCGGGGTGGAAATCGTGCTCGATTTCGGTCCCGAGACCGTCGCCTGGCTCGATTTGCAGTGGCAGGCACCGGCCGCCTCCGATTCGGGTTGGCGGCTCCGGGGCACGGAGGGAGTCTGGCAACCCTCGGGAGGGACGTTAGCCAGTCCGGCCGGCGAACTGCTGGAGTTCCGCGCCGAAGAGGTCACCCCGGCCCCAGGCGGGATCTACGACGCGATGTTCCGGCACCTGCGGGGACTCGGCCCGAATCCGGGGGAGTGGCGCGACGCCGCGTCTCTCAGTCGCCTGGTCCGGCAGATCCTGAACCCGCCAGCCCCCCCCGCCTGAACACAGTCACACCCTGTCACCCCGGTCCCCTCGAAGACCTTCGTCCGCTCCGGACCGCGGTCGAAACCGGTCGTTTCTTTCGGCCCAATGGCCCCGGACAAGCCGCTCCATCCGGCGGAATCGGCAAGGGGGTCCCACATCAACCCCACCGGCTCCCCCGGCAGAGGACTCCCCAGAGTGCCAGTCCGGGATGCCATCGGATTCATCCAACCGTCACAATCGCGATGGCTGTCAGGGGATTGAATTCCTCAAGAACTCTGGTCCGATGGGACAGAAACAACTTGCCTCCGACCCGATTGGAGGCCAGAATCATTCTGTCAAGATGCACCGCCTGCGGACTCCGAGCTGGCTGGAGAAAGTACTCCGGCCCGCAGGTTGTGTGAATGTCAGAATGGCGCAGCCAGCGCGGCGGCGCTGGAAGCTGCGAACCACCGGGAAGCTCTAGGCATGTCGAAAAAGTACCTGAGTCTCGAGGAAGCCGCGGAACGTCTCGGCATCGACAAGGCGGAGCTCAATCGACTGCGCGAGAAGGGGGAAGTCCGGGCGTTTGCCGATCGCGGCAACTGGAAATTCAAGGAAGAAGACGTCGACAACCTCGCCCGCAACCGCAGCCTCATTGCTGATGACGAGTCGAAAACCTTCGCCATGCCGTCCGGCGATTCGAGCGGCGATCTCATCTTCAGCGATGACGAACTCAGCGGCACGCACCCCACCCTGATCACCAAGGGGGGAATGGCCGACGCAGGTTCCGACAGCGATGTCCGGCTGATTTTTGACGATCTGCCGGAAAAGGGCTCGAAGTCCAGCAGCCTGTCGTCAGCCACCAGCAAGTCCGACAGCCATGTGCAACTGACGAAGAAAGAGTCGGGCAGCTTCACGGCCACCAAGTCCGACAGTGACGTCAAGCTGGTCAAGAGCAAGCCCAAAGGCACCGGCAGCGACAGCGACGTCAAACTGGTTGCCAGCAAATCGTCGGGCGAAACCCTCAAGACGGGGGGCAGCTCCTCCCATGTCCTCGACGATGGCATCTCATTGGCTGAAGGGAGCGGCGCCCCACTGGGAGGCGACAGCGGCATCTCTCTGGAGATGCCCGACGACAGCGGCATTTCTCTCTCGCACGAGAGTGTGACTCTCGGCAGTGGCGACAGCGGAATCTCGCTGGCAATCGACGAAGACGAGGGAATCTCCCTGGCCGAGACTCCCATTCTGAAGGACGTCGAGCCGAAGAAGCCGGCACCCGCCAAGCCCGCCCCGGCCAAGAGCCCCAAGACCGCCCCCATCAAGGCGGTCGTCGACGATGATGACGACGATCTGACCGCGACCATCCCCGTCCTCGATCAGAAAAAGCTGATCGGCAGTGACGACGACATTCCTGTCCTGGGGGGCAGCTCGGGAGATGTCGAGGCCGCCTCGGGCTCTGAAACCAGCGTCATCACCCTCGATGATGACTCCAACGAATACGACATGGCCGACAGCGGCTCAGCCGAGATCGCCGTCGAAGAGGAAGAAGAAGTCGACGCCGACCTGATTGGCGAAGACGATGAAATCGCCGAGGATGTCTTCGGGGCGGAAGACGCCGACTTCGACGAAGACCTCACCTCGGGCGAGAGTTCTTCGGAACTCTCCGCCCCTCGCGCCGCCCTCGCGGTCGAGCAGGACTGGGGCACCTGGCCCCTCGTGGGCATGGCTCTCAGCACCGTGCTGATGCTGCCTCTGGGTGTCCTGATGTTTGACCTTGTGCGCAACCTCTGGCACACCGACGTCAACTCGCGCAATCCCATGGCCAGCATGCTGCTCGACCTGTTCAAGTAACCAATCCGCCGCCACAGGGTGGCCGATCGGGCCAGGCGTTGGCTCAATCCAACAACAACAAAGGCCGGTGAAGACTTTCGTCTTCACCGGCCTTTCGTCTTGCGGTCGGCTGGAAGCGTCCCTGCGAGTGAGACACCCCGGGGGTCAGCTCGCCTTGTGAGCCGAGTGGCAGGCGCCGCAATTGACCGCCTTCTTCAGGTCCTCCACTCCGTTCGGTTTCCCGTCGACAATGTCTTTCGACGCCTTGATCAGCGCGTCGTTCAGCTTCTTCCAGTTGTCGTCCGTCCCCTTGGGAGGCTTGTTCTTCGCCATCTGCGTGTAAATGTCGACGAGCTTCTTCTTCTCGTCCGCGCTCGCCGAGCCGTCGAGAACCTTGTCCTTCAGGGCCCCCTTCTTGTGCTCCTTCATCGCATCCTTGATCGACAACGTCGGCTTGTCATCAGCCGTCACCGGAGACAACGCCACCAGGGCGCTTCCCGCGAGGCAGGCCAGCAGACACGAAACCGTGCGAATCTTGTGTGACATCTCCAGCTCCCTGTGGAATGCGGCCTTCCATTGTCGCGCCCGGAAGGCCTGACTCGTGCGACAACCGCCAGTGAACCCCAAGTGACGACACCTGTCCTCCCTTCGAAGACACCCGCGCGTGGAGTGCTTTGTAAGAGGAAACCCCTCGCGAGTACCAGAGCAGCTTGCCGGCCCCCAGGCGACTCACCACAAACCCTTGTGTGAAATGGGTTTATGGCTCACCACCCGATCTCTGTGCCATTCGGCCTCTGGCGTCTCCGAAGAGTCGGTCACAGAAGTTGCAATCGCCGTGCCAACCGCACCGATCTCTTTCCAGCACCTCGGTCCCTTCTCGGCTGGGGTTTGTCGCCGCCAGCCTCCCCCTAAAATGCTTCCGCCGTTTCCCCCCCCTGGCCCCTTTGGAGGTTCGTTTTGTTCCTTCCGCTGAGTGGCATCCGGGTCCTCGATCTCTCCCGGGTTCTGGCTGGCCCCTACTGCACCATGCAACTGGCCGATCTGGGAGCCGACGTTCTCAAGGTCGAACGCCCCGGCACCGGAGACGACACCCGCGGCTGGGGCCCCCCCTTCGCCGGTGGAGAAAGCGCGTACTTCCTCTGTTGCAACCGCAACAAACGCAGCCTGGCGATCGACCTCAAGCAGCCCGAGGGACGCGACCTCGTCGCCCGGCTCGCGGCCCAGTGCGATGTGCTCGTCGAAAACTTCCTCCCCGGAACCCTCGCCGCCTGGGGACTCGACGCCGCCACCCTGCGGGCCCGCCATCCCGGGCTCGTCTACTGCAGCATCACCGGGTTCGGCCAGACTGGGCCCCGCCGCCTGGAACCCGGCTACGACATCATGATCCAGGCCCTCGCCGGCGTGATGAGCATCACCGGCGAACCCGACGGCCCCCCCACCAAGCTGGGGGTCGCCATTGCCGACATCACCGCCGGGCTCTTCGCCAGCCAGGCGATTCTCGCCTCGCTCGTCGGCCGGGCCCGCACCGGGCAAGGCGAACAGATCGACATCGCCCTGTTCGACTCCACCGTCGCCTGGTTGGCCAATGTCGGGCAGAACTACCTCGTCAGTGGTGAGATTCCCCAGCGGCGCGGTTCGCAGCATCCCAACATCGTCCCCTACCAGACCTTCGCCACGGCCGATGGTGACGTGGTGATCGCCGTGGGGAACGACTCCCAGTTCCGCCGCTTCTGCCAACTTCTCGGCGTCCCCGAGTGGGCCGACGACCCGCGGTTCGCCACCAACGCCGCCCGCGTCGAGCACCGCGAACTGCTCATCCCCCAGATCGCCGCCCGGGTCCGCCTTCGCCCCAACGCCCCCTGGCTGGCCGATCTCGAAACCGCCGGTATTCCCTGCGGCGAAGTCCGGCAGCTCGCCCAGGTCTTCGCCGATCCGCAGGTTGGTCCCCGCGACCTGCTCTGCGAGGTGCCGCACCCCACCATCGGGCCTCTGTCGCTGGCGGGCAGCCCCTATCACTTCGGCCCCAACTCGGAATCGGTTCACACCCGCGCCGGCTGGCGCCCCCCGCCCCTCCTGGGCCAACACACGCACGAAGTGCTGCACGAGGTGCTCGATCTCCCCTCCGCCGACCTGGCCGAATTGTCGCGACGCGGGGTCATCGCCGGGCCGACGTCCCCCAACTGCTAACCCCCGTTGTCCCGATTGTTCAGCCGGGAAGCCCCCTGTATCATCCGGAGAGACACAAGTCTGTTTCCTACTTCGCAGGACCTCTCCATGAGCTCGCCCGTTCCCCGTCGCGATTTCCTCAAGACCTCCGGCGCCGTGGCCCTCGCGGCCACCTCGCTCGCCGGCAGCCAGACCGCCGTCGCGGCCAACGCCCCCGAGCGGAAGATCAAGAAGGCGCTCAAGTACAGCATGGTGGGAACCAAAGATTCCCTCACCGACCAGTTCAAGATGCTGAAGGAAATCGGTTTCGACGGCATCGACATGGACAAGCCGGCCGACCATGCCGAAGTCCGCAAGGCGATGGACGCCAGCGGGCTCATCGTTCACGGTGTCGTCGACTACATCCACTGGGGCAAGCCCCTGTCGCATCCCGATCCCGCCGTGCGGGCCGAGGGACTCGAAGGGCTCAAGACTGCCCTCAAAGACTGCAAGGCATACGGCGGCACCACCGTGCTGCTGGTGGTCGGTGTCTGCAACAAGGAAATCAGCTATGCCGACGCCTACAAGCGTTCGCAGGATGAGATCCGCAAGGCACTCCCCCTGGCGGGCGAACTGGGCATCAAGATCGCGTTCGAGAACGTCTGGAACATGATGCACCTCAGCCCGATCGAGATGGCCCGCTACATCGACGAGTTCGAGAGCCCGCTGGTGGGTTCGTACTTCGACGTCGGCAACATCGTCAACTACGGCTGGCCCGAGCACTGGATCCGCACCCTCGGCAAACGCATTCTCAAGCTCGACATCAAGGAATACAGCCGCAAGATGCGCGACCAGAGCGGCCCCTACGCCGGCTTCAAGGCCGAACTGGGCGAAGGGGACTGCGACTGGCCCGCCGTGCTCAAGGCCCTCGATGACATCGGCTACACCGGCTGGGGCACCGCCGAAGTCGCCGGCGGCGACCGCGAACGCCTCGCCGACATCTCCCGCCGCATGGACAAGATCCTGCACTAATCGCCGGCGACACCGCACCGTCGGGATTCCCCCCAACCTGCGGAGTCCATCAGATCCCCGCAATCGAAAAGCCACCCGGTCACTCTGACAGGGTGGCTTTTTTCATCGAACGATCGGACCGACCGGGTGGGCAACCCCCTCCCCCCCCGCCGATTCGAGACGATCCCGCGTTATCCCAACTCGTGAATCGGCTGCCCCGCCCCCACAATGCTCGTCGGCCGCCCCGACGCGTCGTTGAAGTGCGTGTCGAGCGGAATTCCCAGCGCGTGGTACAGCGTCGCCAGCACATCCTGCGGCGTGGTTGGGCGCTCCCGCACCTTCCCCCCCCACGGCTCGCTCGCTCCCACCAGCCGCCCCCCCGCCAGGCCCCCGCCCCCCAGAATCACCGAGAAGCAATTCGACCAGTGGTCCCGCCCGGCATGCCCGTTGATCAACGGCGTCCGGCCAAACTCCCCCGCCGAGTAAATCACCACGTCCCCCAGCATCCCCCGGTCATCGAGGTCTTCGACCAGCGTCGCCATCGCGTGGTCGAGCGGGGCCAACTGCTCTTCCAGCCCGGTGTAGATATTGTCGTGATGATCCCAATACCCAGTGTTGATCGTCACGCAGGTGCTCCCCGCCTCCACCAGCCGGCGGGCCAGCAGCGCGCTTTGTCCGTACAGATGCCGGCCATACCGGTCCCGCAGTGCGGCCGACTCTGCCGAGAGATCGAACGCCTTCTTCACCGCTTCGCCCGTCACCATGTCGAGCGCCTGCGTCTTGAACGTATCGAGCCCCGCCAGCACTCCCGAGGCATCCACATCCCGCCGCAGCGTGTCGAACTTCTTCAACAGCCGGGCCCGCGACTGCACACTCTCGACCTCCAGCCCCTTCGGCAGCGCCAGGTTGGGAACCTTGAACTCCTTCGAGTTCGGGTCGGCATTCACCTCGAATGGATTGTACGCGGCCCCCAGGTAGACCCCTCCCTGGTACCCAAACGCCTCGGCCTTGGGGATGGCGACATACGGCGGCATCTGCGGGGCCCCCGCCCCCAGCGTCCGCGCGATGACCGACCCGAACGACGGCTTTTGCGGCGCGTTGCGGGCCAGTGTCGGCCCAAACACCCCCGTCTGCATCCAGTGGGCCGACGGGGCGTGAATCCCGTTTTCATGCTGCACCGACCGCACCACCGACAGCCGGTCCATTACCTGGGCAATCCGCGGCCACTTCTCGGTCACCTGGATCCCGGGAACCACCGTCTCAATTGGCCGGTAGTTTCCCCGGTACTCGCTGGGGGCCTCGGGCTTCAGGTCGACCGTGTCCTGCTGGCTCATCCCGCCATGCGTCCAGAAGACAATCACCGCCCGATGCCGCTTCCCTCCAGACCCTCCCGCCGCCCCTGACGGGTTGGCTTCAGCCCGCAGCCGCAAGAGATCGGCCAGCCCCAGGCCCAACGCCGGGGCCCCCAGCTCCAGCAGCCGCCGCCGCGAAAACCGGCCGGGGGCGGTCAACCCGTTCACCAACGGGCGCTCGGCCCCAGCCACACGAGCCGTGGAACCAGGCAACTCTTCGAGATGTTCGCGTGCCATGGTGAGCCGGGCCTCTCAGTGATTGAACAGGAATTCGTTGGTGGCCAACAGCGACCAGACCAGCGAGCGGTACGCCTCGGCGGTATCGGTGGTCGTCGCCAGAAACTCGCTCGCCGTCGCCAGTTCGTCCGTCGAGGGATTGCGGGCGAACAGCGTCACAATCAGCTCCCGCACCCGCTCACTCTCACTGGCGGGCGACTTCGCCAACCGCTGCGGCAGTCCCTGCGGATTCGCCAGCTTCTCCTGGATCTCGGCCGAACTGACCAGCTCGAGCATCTGCCCCAATGCGGGTGAATCGACCCGCTCGCACTCACACGCCGAACTGCGGGCCGGCCGCCCAAACACATCCAGAAAGTTGCTGGGAACCGCCTCGTCCGGCAGATCGATCGCCCGCGTCCCTTCCGGAAACGCCGCCCCCCCCGCCGAGAACGCCGTCGGCACCTCCACCACCTGGCTGATCGCATCGAGCAGCACCTCGGCCGACAGCCGCCGCGGGTAAAACCGCGCATAGCTCTGCAGGTCCCCCCGGTTGCCGTCGGTCGGCAGCGAACTCAGCCCATACGCCCGCGACTGGCAGATCAGCCGGATCAACTGCTGGATGTCATACCCCGATTGCTGGAACTCGTGCGTTAGCGCGTCCAGCAGTTCGGGATTGCTGGGAGGATTCGTACTGCGGGAATCATCCACCGGGTGAATCACCCCCCGTCCCAGAAAGTGCGCCCACATGCGGTTCGCCATCGTGCGGGCCAGTTGCGGATTCGCCGGATCGGTCAGCCACCGCGCCAGGCTCACCCGAGGATCGACATACTTCGAGATCGGAAACGCCTCTCCCCCCAGCGGCCGCGGAGCCAGCACCTCCCCCGTCCGCGGATGCTTCACCTCGCCATGGTCGGCCAGATAGATCGTTTCACTCGTCGGCACCTCGGCATCCGCGAAGCCCCCCTTCCGCCCCACCCGGCCAAACACCGCGGCCAGACCGTAGTAGTCGGCCTGGCTCCACCTCTCGGCCGGATGATGGTGGCACTGGGCACACTGCACCCGCACCCCCAAAAACGCCTGCGCGAACGACTCGACATAGTTCTCGGTCGTCCGCACCGTGCGGTACCAGACGGTCGCCGGATTGGTCTCCTGGCTTCCCGAAGCGGTCAGAATCGACGTCACAAACTGGTCGTACGGCAGGTTGCGGGCGAAGCAGTCCCGAATCCACGCCGAGAACAGCGCCGTCCCCGGCCGCTGCCGACTGGTGCTGTACCCCCGCCCCCGGTTTTGCAAAATGTCGGCCCACTTCTGTCCGAAGTAGCGGGCATACTCGGGCCGGGCCAGCAGACTGTCGATCAGCCGCCGCTTCTTGTCGGGAGACGCATCCTGCACATACGCCTGCACCTCAGCCACCGTCGGCAGCGTGCCGCAGATGTCGAGCGTCACCCGCCGCACAAACTCGGCCTCCGCCGCGGGGGGCGAAGGCTCCACCCCCAACCGGGCCCACTGCCGCGCCACCAGCCGGTCAATCCGGGCCACCCCGGTTTCCGAGGCGGCGGCGTTCGCTCCGGCCGCCGCACTCGCATCCAGCTCGGCCAGCCGGCGGGCATTGGGCGTGCGAAAGGGAATCGTCCCTTCGAACAGACTCACATGGTCGCCATACCGCACCATCACCGCCATCTGCCCACTCCGCCCCTGCCGGCGCACTTCCCCCGTCTCGCTCACCTCGGCAATCTCGGGATCATTGCTCTGGTAGACCGCCAGCCGGGTCACATCCTGCACCCGCCCATCCGACAACCGGGCGGTCACCTGCAGCGCCTGCGTCGACTGGTCGGCAGCGAACAGCGCCTGCCGGGGTGATACTTCGAGCGCCACCACCGTCGGGTCATCCGGCCGGGGACCAGGCATCCCCTGCTGCATCCACCGCTCCAGGATCTGGTACGACTCACTCCCCGGCACCGTCCGCCGGCCTCCCCCGTGGGGCACGCTGCCCACCGCCTTTTGCAGCAGCAGGCTGCTTTCCGGACTCGCGGCCAGCAGCCGCCGCCCCCGGTCATCCCTCACCAGCGCCTCGTGGTCGAACTCGGGCTCGTAACCCAGTAGCGACAACCGGAAGCCATTCTGCCCGGTCGACTTCCCGTGGCATCCGCCCCCATTGCAGCCCAGCCGCGTCAGCACCGGCACCACGTCGGTCGAAAAGGCGACCCGGTCGTCGGCACGCTCCCCCGCGGGCAAGAGGCCGAAGGGACCCCACGCGGCCATCAGCCACGCGGCCAGCCCCAGCACGCCCCGCTTCGTTCGCATCGCTGTTCTCATTCGCATCGGGTCACTCCACGATTTCCATCCGGAGAGCACGCGTCGCCCGGTAGACCGGCCGATCCTCGACCGTCCCCACCCCCTCCAGCCGCAAGAACGGCTGCTGCCCCAGCGGCGCGTCGTCATTGGCGATGATCTGAATCACCCCCGAGTCCGACTGCCCCACCAAGGTCACTCCCCGACCCCGCAGTCCCACCACCCCACCCGGGGCGACCAGTTCCACATGGGTCTTGCCGATGAAGCCATGCCGGCGTTCGGCGAAAAACGTCACCTGCACCACCTTTCCCCGCCCGATCCGCACCGGAGCCCGGGGATCGACCCCCAGCGAAATCCGCGACGTCTCCACCCGGAACACCACCGGATTGCTGATCGCCACCACCGACACCGGAGGAGCGTCGGCCGAGGCATTCGCCGGCAGCGCCTCGGTCTCCGCCTGCACCGCCACCGAGTAGGTCCCCTCCGGCAGCCCTGGGGGAATCTGCACGCTGATCCACCCCTGCGACTGCCCCTCGGGAATCGTGGCCACCTCGGCGGTCACTCCCCGCGGCAACCCCACCAGCGAGAGGTAAACGGGCCGCGACAGCCGGGGATTCGTCCGCTCGACCTGCACCGACAGATCGAGGGCTCCCTCCTGAAAGACCGTCTCGTGGCTGGCGGTCGCCGCCACCCGCACCAGCGTGGGGGCCTCCTGCACCAACAGCGGCAGCGCCGACGTCAGCCGTCCCGAAGGCAGCGGCTGCCCCGCCGCGATCATCGTCCCGATGGAGGCGGTCCGGCGGAGCGGCGCGGCTGTTCCCAATTCAGCCGTTTCCAGTTCGGTCCCGGTGATGCTCAACGCCGCCAGTCCCGCCGAGGCGTTGGGATCGACCGACAGCACCAGCGGCCCCCGGTCGGCGGCGGGACCCAGCACCACGTCGTGCGCTTCGACCCCGCCCGGCAGGCCGTTCACCTCCAGGCGAATGGGCCGAGCGTGACCCCGCCGGCGAATCGCGAACACCTCCAGCCACTCCCGGCCACCCCGAGGAATCGCCAGCCCCGCCGGCTGCCCCAGTCGCCGCGAGACCGCCACCAGATCGAAATCGGGCTCCTCCCGCTGCATCGACAGCCACCACACCCGCCGGGCGTCGCGGTCGAGTCCCCCCACCACATTCCGCAACCCCACCAGGTACCGCCCCGTCGTAGGGGCCACCCAGCGTCCGCGGGGATCGGTGTGCTGCAACGGCAGTCGGTATCCGCCAGGGTTCTCGACCTCATCGCGGAAGTGGGCCAGCTCGGTCGCACCATCGGCCGTCAGCACCACCAGATCGAGATCGACGGGCGAGCCCAGCCGGTCGCCAAACGCCTCCAGCCAGAAGACCTCTCCCCGCCGCGCCTCGACGGCCAGCCACACCTGCTCATCCCCCTCGGGAATCTCCCCCCACCACGCCCCGGGCACTTCCACCGGCAACGCCTGGTCGGGCGTCAGGTGCCGTCGGGGGACCTCGGCCACCGGCAGGTCCACCACCGAAACCGGCCACGGCCCCGCTCCCCCCGCCTCGCGCGCGGCCACCAGGTGGGCCGTCCCCTGCGAGGGCAGCAGCCGCAACCCCAGCGTCCCTTCGCCCGCCAGCCGCGGATCAAACGGAAACGCCGGGATCTCTGCCGGAACATTCCGTCCAAGCACACGCAGCGGGGTCACCCGATCGCGCGATACCACCGGCGGAATCACCAGTTCGGCCCGCGGCTGCGTGGTGACGGCCAGGCGATAGACATACGGGGCTCCCCCGGCAAACGACAGATCATGCACCCGCAGCACGTACTCTCCCGATTCGCGGGGGGTGAAGTCGACCAGGGGATCGAGCCGGGGCCCGACCCGCTCGCCGGGCACCGCCCGTCCCTGCGGATCGCGCACCTCGACCACCGCCCGCAGGGGGGAATCGATCCGGTCGGCCCACGCTTCAACCAGCACCCGCTGACCCGCCGCGACGGGTAGGCGATAGCAGTCGACATCCCCCCCCTTCTCGATCCGGCCCTGCACGACCGTTTCGAGAGTCAGAGGCTGGGCCTGTTCGGGTTTGTCATTCGGCTGCAGCTCCAGCACTTCCGGCTGCCGCCCCACGACGAACATCCGGGGATTGGTAATCCCCGCCGGTCCCACCGCACGCAGGTCATAACTCCCCGGCAGCGCATCGTCAGGCAAAGTGATCTCAAACCGCCCCGCCGCCAACCGCCGCCCCTGCACCCCTGGCAGCGACGACCACAGGCCATCCGCCGCCTCAAGCCCGCTCCCTTCGAGCACGATCTCGAACTTCGTCCCCGCCCGCCCCCCGGCAGGAAACAGCGTGGTCAACACCGGCGCCGCCGGCTCAGCCGCGATCCCGACCCCGGCCGCCAGTCCGACGGCCAACGCCGCAAGCCTCGGTCCGGGCAGAACTCCCGGCAGGATCCTCCGCAGGACCGCCCCGCCGCCCGCCATCGCAGGAATTCGTCCCACACCAGACCTCGCGTCGAACCCGCCGCGGTCCCCCCGCGACACGCATCAAATATTTATCGATCAGACACCCACCCGGGCAAGAGTGAACCCGACGCGAAGTGCCGTATTTGCAATGACTTGTCGCGACAAACCGGTCCTGCCGCCACCACCAACCGGCACTTGGCCGAGCCGTACGATCGTTTTTAACCTGTCACCAAAAGGGCCCGTCCCCCGACAAGCACCTCCCGATCCAGTGACCCATCATCACGTCGGAAGCGCTGACAAACACGGAGGTTCGTCGCCACGTCCGTTGTTCGACACCACCCTCCCCCGCACAGGCGTTGGTTAAACCCGCATCGCCGCGCCCCAAACCGCCCGGTCCCGGCACGTCCTCCCCGAAGGGGTTCAAGAAGGTAGCCGGGGGGTTCCGCGATAGCGCTACCCCCGGAAAGCGATCCCACACACGCCCAGAACCACGAGAGTGGTTCCAGACGGCGGGGATAGGCCGTATCGACGGAGAACGAGCCAAAATGACAATCGCGATTCGCGGGATGACATGACAAGGCCGAACCCCAGGCGATGGCCACGATGAACGTCGTTCTCCAATCCTCTGGAACCCCTTCCGGGGTTCGGCGTTTGTCATGGGGCGGGCGATCCGGGGGTAGGAGCTTCGCTCCAACCCCCGGCTACCCTCTAATGCCCCTTCAGGGCCGTCGGTTGGCGACCGAACGGGCTGTGCGCGGGACATGTCGATGGACGTCTTTCAGCCCGAGTGGGTTTCGCGATGCGGACGCGAATTCCCATGGGACACGCATTCTCAGACGAACGAATTCTCGATCCACCGAACAATTTTCGCCTTGGGGGACTGACAAACCTGGAGTTTCGTCACCACGTACGTTGTTCGAGACCAACGTCAACACCCTCCGTCTCTCATTCCACACGGCTCGCCTCGCCCCCCCCGGTTCACCGTCCCAGATTCTGAATCGCATCGCTCAGTAACGCCTGCAGGACCCGCCGACTGGTTGCTTGCGGGTGCGGGAGGGGGTGTCCGTGATGGGCGAAGCACCAGGCGCAATCCTGCGGGATAATTTCCCAACCGGTCAGCAGGTCGGTGCCGTCGGTGATTTCCCGGGCCGCCAGCACCCGTTGCCAGACCGGCAGCAGGGAACGGAACTCCCGGCGTTCGTCGTCACTCAACGCCTGCCAGGTCGCCAGGTCGACCATCATCGCACCGGTTTTCTCACAGCGTCTGAGCCGTCGTCGGCTTGTGGTCGGTTGGTTCCCATCTTGCGCCGGTGGTCGGGTTCTCTCGCGGTTGGAGGGGTGCGGGACCACGGCCCCTCATCTGCTCCTCCGCCACCCCCCGTCACCGCCGCCGCAGGTATTCGATCAGATCCCGCACCTGCTCTTCGGTCAATTGATCGAGCTGCCCTTCCGGCATGATCGAGGTGTCGGAGGGGGTGGTCGACTCGATTTCGGTCAGGGGAAGAATCACCTGCCGGGTGTCGGTCTGCAGCAGGACCCGGCTGGGGGAACGTTCCAGCTCGATGCCGGTCACCGTCCGGCCGTCGCGGGTCTCGATGATCGACAGCCTGTAATCGCGGGCCACCTCGGCACTCGGGTCGACCAGGTTCAGCAGCAGATACTCCACGTCCCGCCGGTTGGTCCCCGTGAGGTCGGGGCCGATTTGTCCCCCGTCCCCCGCCAGCCGGTGGCAGTTCGCACAGAGCTTGCCGAAGAGCTTCTCCCCCGCGTCGAGATCGGCCGTCTGCAGAAACTCGGGGGAAAGCAGCTTGCGGTAGCGGGCCAGCCGTTCTTTTTTCTTCGGATCCGTCCCGCGGACCGCCCCCCAGAGCCGGGTGAGCCGGGCGGACAGCGCGCGGTCTCCCAGAGCCGTCATCTGGCGGGCATGGAAGGCCGAGATGTCGGCACGGGTCACCCGCTGTTCCTCCAAGGCCTGCAGCAGGGCCTGCGCCGTCTCAGCCCGGCCCGACAGTGTCTGCACGGCGATCGCCCGCTCGGCGGAAGTCAGTTCCCCCCACTGCGCCAGAATGCGGGGGGCGACTTCAGGATGCCGCAGCGACGCCAGGCCGCGGAGCGCCGCCGGCCGCACAACCGGCTGCCGAAGGGATTGCCACAGCAACTCGGGAAGATCGTCGGGACGGGCGGTCACCAGAAACTCCAGCGCCCGGCCCCGCTGCTCGGCCGATAGCCTATCATCGGCCACCTGTTCTCGCAGATCGGCCACTGCCCGGGGGGAACTGAGCGCCAGGGAAATCTCCAGCGATTGCTGCCGCACGTCTGGGTCCGCGTGCTGCTGACAGCGGGCATACACTTCGTCCCACCCCGCGGGCAACGGCAGGCGACTCAGTCCGCGAACCGCCAGCCACACCCCATGAACGCCATCGGCCAGCTCCGCCTCCCCCGACTGCCGCAACTGGGCGACCAACGGAGTGAAATCGCGGGTCCCCTTGGCCGAAAGGGTCCAGTCGGCAAACCGCCGGGCCGCCAGCGTGCGGACCTTCGGCACACGCGCGGTCCGCACCAGTTCGACAAACCGCTCCCCGTCGGCGGCCACCAGCGGTTCCAATCCATACCAGAGGACGAGGGGCAGATTGGGATCGTCGGCATCCTCGGCGTGTCGGGCGAGACGCTCGGCAATCGACCAGCGGCGGGACAGGGGCAACCGCTGCAGAGCCGAGGCCAACGCCAGCCGCACCACCGGCGACGATTCCCGCTCGGCCAGGTCGGTCAGCACCGCTGTCTGGGTGTCGTCCCCTTCGGGCCGCTCGACCAAGAGCCGCACGCCCCACGCCCGCAACGACGGCTCGCCACTCCGCAGCAGCTCGCGCAACAGTTCTTCCGGGGCTTGTCCAATCACCTGCAGCCCCCACAACGCCCGCAGCCGGTGGACGACGGGGGCCTGCGGATCGTCCAGCACCTGCCGCAGCGCGGTCCCCACCCCCTCCGCGTCCAGCGTCCCCGCGGCGGCCCGTTCCTGCAGCAGCCGCCGGGCGTGCGTGACGAACCAGTCGTTCGTCTGCCAGAAGAGTGACACCAACTCGGCATCCGAGCGTTGACGCAGGTCGGTCACCGGTTCAGTCGCTGCGTCGCCATAACAGAGACGAAAGATGCGCCCCGTCCCCACCTGCGGCTGATAGGTGTGACACTCGCCGGTGTCGGACCAGTCCGACACGAACACATTGCCATCGGGTCCGGTCTTCAGGGTGACCCCCATGAACCAGGGGTCGGCCGCCACCATCAGATCGGGTGCGTGTCGGGCGACGTAACCCGACCGATGCGGCTGCAGCAGATCGCGATTGATCCGCCGGCCGTGCACATTGCACATCAGCACGCTCTGGTGGAACTCGGGAGGAAATCGCCCCCCCTGGTAGATCAGCGTGCCGCAGTGGGCGTGCCCGCCCCCCAGGGCCAACACCGCCTCGGTCTCGCCGCGCATCGCATGCGGGCGGGTGGTGTCGTAATGCAGATGATCGGCGATCGTCGGCAGCCGTTCGTAGGCGTAGAGGCTGGAGGGACGGTTCCGCCAGGGTTCATAGTGTCCCCCCGGCACCATATGGAACAGATGCGGATTGACGCAGTTCGAGACGAAGCATTCCCCCACTTCGTTGAAATCGACTCCCCAGGGGTTCGTCGTGCCGTCGGCGAAGTTTTCAAACACCAACCGGGTGGGATGAATGCGATAGACCCCGCCATCGCAGTGGATGCGCTCACTGGCGGGGGTTCCCGGACGGCCGACATCCGACGGACTGGTGCGGCCATGTCCGCCGTAGAGCCATCCGTCGGGTCCCCACGTGAAGCCATTCACCAGATTGTGCCGGCTCTCTTTGTGACCGAACCCATCGAACAGCAGTTCGGGTGGACCATCGGGGACGAGGTTCTGATCGCGGTCGGGGACGAAGTACAGCCCCGGGGGAGAGACCACCCAGACCCCGCCAAAGCCCACTTCGATTCCGGTGATGTAGTTGAAACCTTCGTAGAAGACCGTGCGCTCATCAGCCCGGCCATCGCCGTCGCGGTCGGCCAGCACCACCACCCGGTCGCGGCCGGTGGGGCGCCATTCGCCGTAGTTGAGCGCCTCGGCCACAAACACGCGCCCGGCATCATCAAGGCAGAACGAGACCGGCTGCACCACCTCCGGCTCGGCGGCGAAGACTTCCAACCGGAATCCGGGAGGCAACACCGCCTGCCGGGCCGCTTCCTCGGCAGGTAGCGGGGCCGGGGTGCGATCGGCAACAGTCGCCAGCAACGATCCCATCGCCAGCAACGATCCCACGGCCAGCCCGCCCCCCGCGAACCAGCCCCAACAGCGCGGCCCACGTGGTCTGCGGACCTCGCGGGTATTCTGGGTGGAATGGTCTGACATCACCAGCCGGCCTTTCCCAGTCTCAGGCGACCACGTCATGGATCACATGCCCATGCACGTCGGTCAGCCGGCGTTCAATGCCGTTGTGGTAGTAGCTGAGCCGTTCGTGATTCAGCCCCAACAGATGCAGAATCGTCGCGTGGAAGTCATAGACCGTCGCGACGTTCTCCACCGCCTTGTACCCGAAGTCGTCGGTGGCCCCGTAACTGAAGGGGGCCCGCACCCCGGCCCCCGCCAGCCAGCCGGTGAAGCCCGCGGGGTTGTGATCGCGGCCATTCGCCCCCGCCTGGAAGGTGGGCATGCGGCCGAACTCGGTGCACCAGACCACCAGAGTGTGCTGCAGCAGACCGCGCTGCTTGAGGTCGGTCAGCAGGGCGGCGGTCGGCTGGTCGAAGATCTCGCCGTGAATGGTGTATTGCTGCTTCAGGATCTTGTGACCATCCCAGTTGCTGGTCCCCTCCCCCCCCACCTGGTAGGCCCCGTTGAACAGCTGCACGAACCGCACCCCCTGCTCGATCAAGCGGCGGGCAAGAATGCAGTTGCGGGCATATCCCGCCTTGGTCTGCTGGGTGCCGTCGCCGGTCGCGTCGGCTCCGTACGCCTTGAGGACATGCGCGGGCTCGGACGAGAGATCGGACACTGCGGGGACCGACAGCTGCATGCGGGCGGCCAGTTCGTAGCTGGAAATCCGCGCGGCCAGTTCGGAATCGCCGGGGAACCGGCCGAGGTGATGGCGATTGAGCCGGCCGATGAATTCGCGGGTCGCGAGGTCGGTGGCGGCGGCAATCGACTGCGGCCGGGCGAGATTGCGGACCGGGCGGGTGGCGTTGAAATCGGTCCCCTGGAAGGCGGCGGGCAAAAAGCCCGGATTCCAGCAGTTGCCGCTCGACTGCGGGGCTCCCCGCGGGTCGGGAATGGCCACGAACGCGGGAAGGTTCTCGTTTTCACTCCCCAACGCATAGGTGGTCCAGGCCCCCACGCTGGGGAACCCATCCAGCGTGAAGCCGGTGTTCATGAAGTTCTCGCCGGGACCGTGGGTGTTGGTCTTGCCGGTGAGGGAGTGGATGAAGCAGAGATCATCGGCCAGGTCACCCAAGCGGGGAACCAAGTCGGAGATCATCTTGCCGCTCTGCCCGCGGGGCCGGAACGCCCAGGGGCTTTGGGTGAGGGCTCCCTGCGCCCCCTGGAAGGTCACCAGCTTGTCTCCGCCGGGCATCGGCTGGCCGTGCCGGGCGATCAGCTCGGGCTTGTAATCGAACGTATCGAGATGACTGCAGGCCCCCGCGTTGAAGATCATCAGCACCTGCTTCGCCTTGGCGGGGAAGTGGGGCTCGCGGCGGTTGTTGGGATTGGCCGGGTCGATCTGCGGCCGGATGGGGGTGCGCTCTTCGTCCCGCTCGGCCTCCGCCGCCAGCAGCCCATCACGCCGCAGCAGGTGGGCCAGCGCCATGCCACCCAGGGCCGTGGCGCTCTGCGACAACAGACCGCGACGATCGAGCAACGTGTGGGCGAGTGGGGAAACAGGCATGGTCGGATCGGTTCGCAAAAGTCGTGACGGACAGGACCGTTGGACAACGGGGCGGGCGGAGGAGTGCCATCCCACCGGATGGACTCCGCCGACGGCCGGGCCGGTTCAGAACAGGAACAGGAACTCGCTGGTGTTGAACAGCGCCCGGCAAAACGCTTCGAGTCCGTGCTCGCGGATCATCTCTTGCGAGGCCTGCTGCTCGAAGTCATCGGGCACACGGGCGACAGTCCACTGGAAGGCGAGCCGGACCTGGGCGGCGACGTCCTCCCCCGCTTCCTTCTTCAGTCGCCCCGCCAGCAACCCGGCCTGCTGCAGGATGAACGGGCTGTTGAACAGGTTGAGCGCCTGCAGCGGGGTGTTGGACCGGGGCCGTTTGGGGGTGACCTGGTTACCGCTGGGGCAGTCGAAACTGCCAAACACCGGATCCTGCTCTTGCCGGATGCGGTTGAGATAGACCATCCGCCGGAACTCGGGGGGACCGAACTCTTCCTTGGGGAAGTAGCGGTAGACGTTGTCGACCTCGACCTTCTGCAGGAAGAAGCCGGGGCCCCCCATGGAGAGGTCGAGCACGCCCGACGACGCAAGGATGCAGTCGCGGATCGCCTCGGCCTCCAGCCGGCGGGGAGGGAACCGCCACAGCAGGCGGGCGGCGGCATCGGCCCGCAGCCCCTCGGCCCGTGGTGCCGACGACTGCCGGAAGGCCCGCGTGGTCAGGATGAGCCGCTGGATGTGCTTGACCGACCAGCCGCTTTGAACAAACTCATCCGCCAGCCAGTCGAGCAGTTCGGGATGCGTGGGAGGAACACCATTGCCACCGAAATCACTCGGTGTCTCGACCAGTCCGGTTCCGAAGATGTAATGCCAGATCCGATTGACCATCACCCGAGGGGTGAGGGGATTCTCCCGGCTGGCGAGCCAGTTCGCGAGTTTCAGGCGACGCTGCTGCTCGGGCTCGTTGGGGTCGAGCGAGAGGCCGCCAAACACCTCGAGCCCGCCGGGAGGGACCACCTCGCGCGGCAGGGTGTGATCGCCGCGATGCAGCCGGCGGATCTCGGGAGGCTGCGAGAAGGTCCCCAGCCAGGCATTCAGCCCCTCGGTCAGCTCGCCGATCCGCCGGCGGGCGTCGGCCACCTGATCGAGCAGCCGGCCTCCCTCTGTGGCCTCTTCGGCCGAGAGACGTTTCAGAAAGGCCCGCGGGTCTTCCGGTCCGAACTTCTCCCGATCGGCCGCCGAGGCGACTTCGCGCCAGGTGTCCCCCTCCTGCAGCACTTCGACGCTGTAGTCGGTCGCCACGCGGTCCTGGAACTGCTGGTTCCGGTCGCGTCCCCAGACCACTTTCGCGATCGTCACCGCAGCAGGGAAGTCAATCCGCACCCACCCCTTCCCCGAGGTGTTTGAGATCCAACTGCGGTTGTTTCCCAACTGCCCGTCGTTCACGTGCTCGAGCTTGTGAATCTCGTGCCCCGGCAGTGTGCCGCTGGCCGAAGGCTTCGCCCCGGCCGAGGCGAGGGCCACGTTCTTGCCCGCCGCATCGTAGACTTCCAACTCGTCGAGGCACGGTTCGCTGGCATTGGTGGCCCGGATGGTAAACCGCAACGCGGTGGTCTGGATGGGGGGAATGGTCTCTTCATTCAGCCGGGCGTTGACCGCGGGGCGCAGTTTGCCGGCGGGATTGGGCTGACCGGCCGCCTTGGATCGCAATACCGCCAGCCGTTCTTCATTCTGTTGAACCTGTGCCCGCAGCCGTGCCACTTCGCGGTCCGACTCTTCGGTGCGGTCGCGCGGCAGCGGGCGGGGGGCGAAATTGACCCCGGCGAACACTCCCTGCAGCGCGTAGTAATCGCGCTGCGAGACGGGATCGAACTTGTGGTCGTGGCAGCGGGCACAGCCGAGGGTCAGCCCCAAAAAGGCAGTTCCGGTCGTGTTGATGATGTCGGCCAGTTCGTCCTGCCGCTGCATCAGCGTGAGGTTGACGTCGGGGCTCTTCACCAGGTCGTAGGCCCCGGCCACCAGGAAGCCCGTCCCGGCATCGGCCCGCAACGCGTCCCCCGCCACCTGCTCGCGGATGAACTGGTCGTACGGTTTGTCTTTGTTGAAGGCTTCGATCACATAGTCGCGATACGGCCAGGCATTGGGCCGGACACGGTTGGTCTCAAACCCGTTCGACTCGGCGAACCGGGCGATATCGAGCCAGTGCCGGCCCCAGCGTTCGCCATACCGCGGACTGGCCAGAACGCGATCGACCAGCCGCTCATAAGCCCCGGGGGCCGTGTCTGCAGCGAACTCCCGCACCTCGGCCGGTGTGGGTGGGAGCCCGTGCATCACTAGGTAGAGGCGGCGGATCTGGGTGACGCGGTCGGCTTCCGCCGAAAAGCCCAGGCTGGCCAGGTCTTGCCGGGCCCGCTGCGCTTCGAGCAATTCATCGATCGACGCGGCAGCGGCGGGCAGGTGGGGACGCTGCACCGGCCGGAAGCTCCAGGGAAGCTCCTTGCGGGCCGTCGCCTCGTCGGCGGGGCCGGGGGCTCCCTGATCGATCCAGTCACGCAGTACCTGGACCTCCTCTGACGAGAGCGGCTCTCCCTCGGGAGGCATCGCGATCTCGGGATCGTCCTGCAGTACCGCCTGGATCAGCAGGCTCTCGGCCGCTTTCCCCACCACAACCGCCGGCCCGCGCGAGCCCCCCTTCAACAGGGCGGCGCGGGAATCGAGCCGCAGGTCACCCCGCTGCCGCTTCGCACCATGGCAGCCGACGCAATGCTGCTGCAGCAGCGGCTTCACGTCGCGGGTGTAGTCGACCTCGGCCGCCGTCAGAGACCGTGCGAGGCCTGTGGTCAGCCCACAGACCATCAGCAAGGTCCCCATCAACGGCAGCCCCCCCTGCCTCCCGCGACACCCGTGTTCCGCAACCCGACTCACCATGGAGAGCGCATCCGGCAAATCTGTGTCCCCGCTGTGCAGACCCATCCTGCACCGAAACCCCAGTATACCGGAAACCGCACGTCGGACGCAGTCGCAACACGAGCGGGATTTGCGTGAACCGGGCCGGTTCGCCTGGCATCGGCCCCGCCTGGGCCGGCTGGCTCAGCCGTTGCAGAACTGCAGGGCGGTGGCGGCGTAGAGCTGGGCGACGCGGGCCATGTCGTCGATCGACACCCATTCTTCCAGCGTGTGGGCCCCGCCGGAGTTCGGGCCGTGGGTGATTCCAGGAATGTCGGCCAACGACCAGAAGGCGTTGCAATCGTCGCAGAACGGCTTCGGTCCCTGCGGCAGCGTCTTCCCCGTCGTGGCGGTGTAGTTGTCTTCGAAAATCTTTACGAAGCGATGGTTGGTGTCGAGGCGGAAACCGTCCCGCACCAACTGCCAGCGGATGTCGATGGTCGTCTTCGTCCGGTCGGCCACCTGCTGCACCAGCTTGCGGAATTCTTCCTCAACCAGGTACCGGCTCTCCCCCGGCAGCCACCGACGGGTTCCTTCCAGCACAAACTCCTGCGGGAACTGGTTGAAGATCACCCCCGAGTGCACCTGCCCGACAAACACCGTTTCGGGTCCCGCCACCGGGTCGGTCTTGCTGGCGAGGTGCGTGCCGTATTGCCGCAGACGGGCGATCATCTCGGCCCCCGCTTCAATCACGCTCGGCTCGTTGGTGGGCCGCAACACTTCGTGCACCGGGGCTCCCGGACGGCGGACGGTCAGCTTCCAGATCGCCAGCCCCCGGCCGGCAGTGGGAATGCAACTGTTGAGGTATTCCGGAATCAGCACGGCATCGCCGCAATAGCCCTGACGAATCAGCCCTTCCAGCTGCGTTCCATCCCCCCAGGGGGCCTCGTGCAGATCGTGGGCGGTCAACAGAATCGACCCTTTGGTCAAAGCCCCGCTGTCGCGCACCACGCGCAGCGCTTCGAGCGCCGCGACGGTTCCCCCCTTCATGTCGCAACTGCCGGTTCCGGTGATGCGATCCCCCTCGTGCTGCGGGGGGACGAACGGCAGATGGACCGTGTCGAGATGGCCGTTGAACTGAATGGTGGGACCAGGCTTTCCTGACGAATACCGCACCGCCACCGCGGGGGCCGCGGCATAGCCCCCCTCGGGCCGCTCGACAGTGAAGCCCTCGCGGGCCAGGATCTCGGCCAGCCGATCGAGCGCCGGCTTCGCCTCCCCCGTCCGGCTGGAGAGCGAACAGAGATCCATGGTGTCGCGGACCAGGCGGTCGCGTGAGACCAGAGAGCGAAGAGCGTCGAGCTGGGGAGCGGGAAGTGCGGGCATGAGAGTGCTGTGGTGGCGAGAAGTCGAACGTGATGAGAGGACGCGGCCGATCGAATCCCGTGGCAGAGCGGCACCGTCCGTGAAGACACACCAACTCCTCGCAGGGTCGACCCAGCCAAGCTGTGCAGGAACGGTACCTTGCCACGGGTCGATGCGGCAACTGGCCAGCCGGTGATCGGAACGGCAACCGTCCCCCCGCCCCGACCCATCAATCCCCCAGCAGGAAGTCGACCAGCGGCTGCGACTCGTACAGGGGTGTCCCCCCGTGTCCGAGACCAGGAATCACCACCACCTCGGCCCGGCCACCCAGCCGGCGGTAACGCCGGGAAAGTTCGGTCGAATTCGGCCCGAGAGGAACGAGGTCATCCCGGTCGCCGTGGATGTGCAGAATCCGCACCCCCTGCCGGGCCAGGGGCTCCAGCCGGTCGATCGGGTTGTACTGGCTGCTGTTCCGAACCAGTTCGTCGTAGGTCAGCCCGTAGTCGAGCCCCCGCGTGGGGAACTGGATGACGTTGTACGGACCGGGCCAGGTCCAGAAGTCGGTCGCCGGGCAGATACCGCCGATCCGTCCGACCCGCTCCGGCTGCCGACTCGCCCAGGCGTAGCCAATCAGCCCGCCGTTGCTCTGCACCACCAGCCGGGCCCGTTCATGCAGTCGAAACTGCCGCTGAACCTGCTCATAAAACTGTCCGCTTACCCGCGCCCCCGCCGGGCTGCCGCACGACGTTCCGACATCGATCCCGGCCACATGAAACCCCGCCTTGAGGTAGCGCTCCACATACCAGCGGTGATGCAGTTGCCCATGCCCATCGTGGATTCCCAGCCAGAAGGGGAAAATCCAGATCCAGCGGCGGCGGGGGTCGACCGTTCCCGTCGGCTCGACCACATAGGCGTTCCTCCCCGCCACCTCGAGCGCAACGAGCCGCCCCGAGGTGTACGTCCCCTCGATCCGTTCGGGGATCAGCTTGCGGATGTACTCGGCATTGGGGGTGACCGGCTGGGCCGCAGGCTTCTCCTGGGCCCTGCCCGCCAGCGGCAGGAACACCACCGACAGACCGAGTGCGGCAGCCAAAACTCTCGGCCAGCCGCAGACGGTCTCCGTCGCACAGCCCCGGCCGTCCACCGGAGCCGTCGATCTCGCGTTGCGATCCATCCGCCCCACCCCGCTCGCACCTCAGCCGATCAATTCGGGAATCGGCCGGCCATGGTCGACCACCGGGGTCGGACGGCCGGAGAAATCCTTGATCAGCGTGTTGGGGGCGTCGATTCCCAGGTGGTGGTAGATCGTCGCCAGGAAATCGCCGGGGCCGCACATCCGCTCGACCACATCCTCGCCCCGCGCGTCGGTGGCCCCAATCACCTGGCCGGTCTTGATCCCACCCCCGGCCCAGAGGTTCGAAAACGCCCGCGGCCAGTGGTCGCGGCCGGGCTGCTTCGTCCCCGCCGGGGCACTGGCGTCTCCTCCCCCCGTGCTGGGGGAGTATTCAATCCGCGGCGTCCGTCCGAACTCTCCCGTCACGCACAGCAGGACCCGCTTGTCCAACCCGCGTTCGTAGAGATCTTCAATCAGCGCGGTCACCGCCTGGTCCCAGGCATTCGCCCGGAACTGCATCGCCTCGAAGACGTTGTGATTCACGGCGTGGTCATCCCAGTTCTGCACCCGACCGCAGAGCGGTCCCGAGAGCTGGCTGGTGACA
>Ga0315904_10000556_pt1 | contig 59264 bp, 94 predicted proteins | sample LakEriMetagenome_6_FD_203529 | JGI IMG/M metagenome (GOLD analysis project Ga0315904, IMG submission 203529) | Freshwater fungal communities from buoy surface, Lake Erie, Ohio, United States - Buoy 12 MA120 | ecosystem: Environmental > Aquatic > Freshwater > Lake | place: USA: Lake Erie, Ohio...
ATTTTAACTCACGATAAACAGTTCATTAAAGACGTTCAATCGCATACAAATGCCAATGTGTATTGGTATCCTGTAGGAGGAACTTGGCTATATGAAAGTGATTGGGTCATATATCCAAAGACTAAAAACTTATCTATCATTGCGTCTGGAAAACGGGAAACTGTTGGTCACAAAATGAGACACGATATTATTGATCGTTTTCGTAGTCATTTTGATGCAATACACGGACGTGGTTATCAATGTGTCGAATATAAATTTGAATCGTTGGCACCATATAGGTTTTCAACTATTATTGAAAACGCTCGTATAGATGACTATTTTAGTGAGAAACTTATTGATTGTCTACTGACGGGTACCATACCAATTTATTATGGAACCAACAACATAGGAAATTATTTTGACACGAACGGTATGTTGTTGATCGATAACGTTGATTCGTTTAGTAATATAATTCCGATGTTAAACGAAGAGTATTATGAATCCAAAATGGACATAATTCTTGAAAACTACAATCGTGCCAAAGAATACGTCAATACCGAAGACTGGATTTATAACAAGTATAAAGATATACTGTTTGTATGATTACAGATTTGTTTAACATACTGGATTCTGTTGAGATAATCAACCTTGATGAAAGAACTGATAGGTTTGATAGAATATCAACACATCTAAATAAAATCGGATTTAACGGACGTTTTAATAGGTTTTCAGCTATAAAACGTGAACATACAGAACTTACACGTTCTGAGAATGCAAGACTTGGGTGTTTTTTAAGTCATTGTAACGTGATTGAAAACGCTTATAATAAAAAACAAAAATATGTACTTGTTCTTGAAGATGACTGTGAATTTATAGAAAATAACATCAGATACTTCAATTTTCAGAGTCTATGTGAAACCATTCAAAATATTCAGTTTGATATGGTATATCTAGGAGCAACGTACTATCATTTAGAATCAACATCATTTTCACAGTTGGATAAAGTTAAACCATATGGGTGTAATGCCGCGTTTTGCGTAATTATTAATATTCAGTCAATGTTTGAGAAAATAATTAATGAATACGTGGATGAAGATCATATTACAAATTTGGCAAAAAACAACCGTACAGATTATTCTAAAACCACGATTGATGGAGCATATAATTTTTTGAATCCGGTACGATATGCCACGGATCCAATTCTAGCGACTCAATTTTCATCATTCAGTGATATAGAACAGGTTGACGTGTCGTATCCACTGGTAACCATGTGGAAAGATGCAAAATCGAAGATATAAAAACTGGACATTTCAGGAAATCATAGTAAAGTATAGGAACAATAAACGAAAAAAGTTATGACAAAGACAAATCTACAAAAATTCATTAGCAAGTATTCTCTTAACGGAGAAGTAACCGCAGTTAAGTGGAATCTTTCCACCAAGGACAATCAGATCAGTCTGAGTGCCATCACAAACGACAAGAGTTTGGTTTATGATGTGAACTGGAAGAATGTCGAAGGACTTTCTGCTGATTATGAGATTGGTGTGTATGATACCGATAAGTTGCAGAAGATGTTGAAGGCTCTTGGTGAGGATATTACCATGACAGTTAATCAGAATGAGGGACGTGTGACTTCATTGTCATTTTCTGATGGTACTTCGGAAATTCAGTTTATGACCGCTGAGTTGACTGTGATTCCCAAGTCTTCACGATTGAAGGGTCAACCCGCGTACAACTTTGAAATCGATCTCACTAAGGATTTCATTGCCAAGTACCGTAGTGCCAAGGATGCGTTGTCTGACGAATCCAAGTTCACCCTTCTCATGAACAAGAAGAGTAAGAAGGTTCAGTTGGTTATCGGATACGCTTCAATCAACAGCAATCGTGTGACTTTGGATGTTCCTATTAAGAGTGGAACTGCGAAGCTCGAGAAGTCGTTGAACTTCAACGCTGACTTCCTCAAGAGTGTGTTGGATGCTAACAACGAGTGTGAAAATGCGGTGTTGAAGGTTTCCGAGTCAGGATTGGCAACTGTTCAGTTCAGTACTGATGCCTTTGAAGCTGTTTATCATTTCGGTCCAGTTCAAGCTAACGACTAAGTATTATGGATGCCTTTTTTGAAGAGGTTAGTCACACCAACGATGAAAAGGTTCATAGTTTGTGGGTCGAGAAGTATCGACCCACAACCCTTGAAAACTATATCGGTAATGAGAACATTATCACGACTATCAAGTCGTATATTGATCAACAGAACATTCCTCATTTGATGTTGTATGGTGGTGCGGGTACTGGCAAGACTACTCTTGCTAAACTTCTTACCAAACAAATCAATTGTGATGTTTTGTATATCAATGCGTCTGATGAAAACAAGGTTGATAACGTTCGAACCAAGATCAAGACTTTTGCGTCTTGTGTGGGTATCAAACCGTTGAAGGTTATCATTCTTGACGAGTGTGATTATATGTCACCTGAGGCACAAGCGGCTCTTCGTAACCTGATGGAGACGTTTAGTATGTCTACAAGGTTCATTCTTACGTGTAACTATCATGAGAAGATGATTCTTCCGATTGTGTCACGTTGTATGACTTTTGAGATTGCTCCGATGACTAAGGTTTCGGTGGCAGTTCATATGACCAAGATTCTTAAGACTGAGAATGTTGAGTATCAGAATGATGACTTGGCTTATATTGTTAACACGTACTATCCTGATATTCGTAAGATTATCAATGTGACACAACAGTCTACCTTTGAAGGTAAGTTGAAAATCAATAAGGAGTCATCCTTAAAGACTGATACTCACCAAAAGTTGATTGACATGATCAAGAGTGGTATTGGTAAGCCTACTGCGTTCAATGAGATCCGACAGTTTCTTGCGGATCAACGTATTAAGGTGTACGATGATTACTTTGCGGTTCTATACCAGAAGGTAGATGAATACGCTAACGGTAAACAAGCGATTGCTACAATCATCATTTCGGAATATATGTATCAGTGTAGTTTGTTGATTCCTCCTTTGAAGGAGATTGCGTTGATGGCGTGTATCAGCAAACTTCTGAACGATTTACGAAAATGAAACCGATTGAGTTAATTACAAAAACGTTTGGCAAACGTCCTTGGTATAATAGGTTGGAAAATGGGTTAAATAAACGTGAGTTTATTATATATGCTAATTACTATCCATATACTGAGGACGGCAAAGTGTATGACTTTGCCAAATCAAATAAAATTAAAATAAGTATACGACCATTGGGTGGTTAATATATATAACCACAAAATATGGTTACAATCAGTGTCGATGAAGGTTATGCGTTTGATATCTTGACTATTTTTCAAGTCAAGATACATAATTGTACTGATCCAGTTAAACTTGAAACGAGTAAACGTGGATTTTCCATGCTTTATGAAGAATTGAAAGTCCAATTGGGTCAAGACAAGTTATCTGAAATATTAAACTCAAAAGAGTATGATGACTTGTATGCAGAAAATCAAACAACGTTTGTGTTGGTTGATGCAATTCGTTCTAGTAATGAAGTTTCAATTGGTAAAGACATTGATAATACTAATTTAGCACGTTTCGACTGCAAGCGTCGTTTGCAGTCGAAATTTTTTAATTCACAGATGGTAGAAACCAAAACAAAACATGAATAAACGTCAAATTCTTAAAGAGGTGTGGGATAATTGGGCCGGTAAAGAGTGGTTCAAGTATGCTAATTATGAAAATGAACAATCAAACAAGATTGTGATTCAAGCAAACTATTATCCTACGTTAGAAATGCCACAGTTTAGAATCTTTATGGGTAAATATCCTGAGATTCAATATGAGGTAACATATCCAAGAGGTTAATTTATGGGTATGTATGATGACATAGTGTGTAAGTATCCTCTTCCTTTACCGGAGGATCCCAAGGGGTATGTACAAGATCGTTTTCAGACCAAAGATCTTGAAAACTTATTGAATCTTTATGAGATTCGTGAGGATGGCACATTGTGGTTGTATGAATCGGAACATGTATGTACTGATGTTGATCCTGATGGGTGGCCAATTGTTGTAGAAAAAAATAAACGTTGGTCATTCGTTAAAACAACCCGATGTATATCAATGTATGATTACCAACGTTCAAATGGTGATTATGATTATAGTATTGAGTATGAGATTGTTTTTATTGATGGTGTGATAGACGAAATCAAACTTATAAAGTTTGAAACGTTTGATAATACTATACGAAAAGAAAACGACAGAATGTTTATTGAAGAACTCAAACTTAGAAAGAAGTTTGAATCAACGTTAAGGTACAGGTTAATTTATCGGTGGTATAATAAGTCTATTTATAAGGTCTCTATGTGGTTAAATCTTTTTGGAAATAGATTATCAAGTGTGTCATTTAAGTTACATAAGTTTACTGTATGAATAAAGATCAGTTTAACATTTTGCCAAATTATATTAATAAGAAGTTGGAAGTCAGTGAAGTAAAACAAGAACTAAAGTCAGTTAATATAAAAAGCACAGATGTGCCCGATTTATCAATTGATACAAAAATATCAAATGATGATTGGGTTATTTATTTAAACGGCAAGTATAATTATGAATATCCCAGTAAAAAGTTTTGGTGTAAACCTCAATTTGTTATTCGTCCACAACTTCCAAAAACCGTATTCAAATATTTGTTTTTGACTTTATCGATACCCGATGTTGAAAATAATAAAATAACTGTAAAAAATCGTGATGAATTATTGTTTGAAAGTAGTAATGTTAATCAAGATATTGACATAATTTTAAAATACAAAAATGAATATACTTTCAACAGTTTGCCATTTACTCCTCAAAACTCCGAAGATAAACGAGTTCTGGGATCTTATATTGCAAGTATAAAAATAGTAGACAACGATAATTTCACATATCCAATATCATTAAGAAATATAGTCGTATTCGACTGTAATAGAATGTCTCAATTCATTGTATGAAAAAACTTAATATATTATTCATTTCAAATAGTGTATCTAAAACTGGTGCTCCTAAGATGTTGGAGTTGTTATTGAATTATATAAAGAAACACAAAGCTGATAAGTATACTGTTTATGTTGCGAGCGTATTAGAATCAGAAATTAAAGTAGAAGATAAAACGTATTGGGAAAGAAACTATAACTGTTTCTTTTTACGTCCAGTTTATAACATTAATGAATTAAAAACTTCTGAAGTACCGATTCTGTTTAATTTGATAGATATTGATATTGTTTATGGAAATTGTACTTGTACACTTCCATATCTTTACTTGTTTAAAAAATGTAATTCTAACATTAAAACGATTTTACATTTACACGAACACGCAAATGGATTTCAAATGTCAAGAATGAAGTTTGGCGAATACACAGAATCATTGTTTCATCATGTTGACGAATTTATCACTGTATGTAAATATCAAATTTCTGCACTTCAACAATTCAATATACCTCTAAAGAAACAACTTCATGTGTCAGAAATGATTGATGTTGATGTTATAGAACAACTTGTTTCTACCAATCCTCCGTTTAATATAAAACAGAAAGTTAGAATTATTGGATGTGGAACAGGCGGTAGTCGTAAAGGAATTGATAGGTTCATCGAAATATCTAACAGATTTGATCCAAATATTTTTGAGTTTATATGGATTGGCGACGTACCTGTCAAGGACGACAAGGTGTTTTTAGAAGGACATGGTGTATTTGAAGATTACCACGTTGATATCGGTAATGTAAAGTTTATTGGTCAAATTTCGGTACCATCTACATATTTTACAAATTCAAATATATTCTTGATGTTATCAAGACAAGATCCATGTCCTCTTGTAGTTTTAGAAGCGTTATACATGGGTATGTTTGTAGTTACCATTGAAGAAAGTGGAGATTCTCACATTTACTGTACTCAATATGATGAAATATTGAAAAAGTATGACGCTGATGATGTATTTACATCTATAAATCGAATTTTAGAAAAAAGGAAAGATCTTAATATAATCAATGAAAAACGGAATTACTACAAGATTCTTAAAAACATAGTTAGTCCAAACATTGTATCTGACAAAATTATAAAGTTAATTGAAAATGACTATCCGATTGTGACAATTAAAAATTTCAATGATTTTGAAGGCGAAAATAACTCAGTAGTGTGGACCAAAGATACTTCAACTATTACGTTTAATAAACCTTGTAAAAAGTTAGATTTAAAAATTCAAAATACTTTTCAAACTGCACACACTATTGACTTTGTTTTTGACACCAAAGTAAAATCGTTATTGATTCCCCCTGATGTGTTTCATTATGATGTATCGTTTGATATATCCAACGTTAAAACGGTAACAATCAATTCAAAAGTTTATCCGTGCACAGAAGACAAACGTGTTCTTGGAACGCATTTGTTGTCGATGAAAGTTGATGGGGTTATAATTGATAAAAACATTTTCAAATCAATTGATGTTAAATCAGAGTATCATGACGAAAATGTCAATTACTCTCCGTTTAACAAGTCAGATAAAATTGTATTTGCATGTATTGATGGAACATCTGGTTATGGCGTTTTGGCAAGAGAGACTGTGTTAAATTTACGTAATTCTGGGTATAAGGTAAATTATCTTCCATTCGTTTTTGAAAAGTCACTGGGTGGACACAATCAAGATTTGCTTCTAAATGATTTTGATGAATCTCAGGCAACTTGTTATATCTTGAATTTTCCTCCACATATATTGGAATATGTATACAATTATTTGTTGGGTGGTCGTTGTAAAGGTAAGAAAACTATATCGTTTCCTTTGTGGGAATCTGAATATATCAAGAAAGAATATGTTGATCAGATAAACAGATTTTCATCGTCTGTAATTGTCTCATCAGAGTGGAACAAAAACACTATGAGACAATGTGGCGTTATTAAAGACATACAAGTTATGTATCATAAACCCATATTGCCACCGTTGAGAACAAAAAATGAAGTTATCAACTTTGTTTATCAAAACTCAAAAGTATTTGGTCAACCAAAAGACTTAATAACAACAAAGAATTTTTATTCTATTGGACAATGGACGTGTCGTAAAGGAATAACCGAGGTACTTGAATCTTTTTGTCAATCTTTTACAAATAACGATAATACCGCATTGATTCTAAAAACTCATTATGTTTCACATGATGAAACAAGTGTGACAACATGTGTTGATAGAATAAATGACATATTGAAAAGATATCCAAATCATCCAACGATTTATTATATCTATGTTAATTTGTTGGATGTTGATATGATGAATATTCATTTTTGTGGAGATGTGTATGTGTCTGCTACAAAGTCTGAAGGCATTGGTTTAGGAGCAATTACTGCGTCTGCATATAATAAACCTGTAATAATAACAAAATATGGTGCTCAATATGAATATTTAAAGAATGATCCAAATGTGAAGTTTGTATCATATACGCTACATCCAGCGAAAGATGACTTATCGTTTAATTTGGATTTGTCAAATCAATTGTGGGCACATCCGGATATATCTGATATGGTAGATAAAATGAAAATGGTATACAAATTATGAAAACAATTTCTGTGACAGTTGTAGGCAGACCGGAATTTCTAACTCAATTTATTGAATGTCTTAGAAAGGTTAATAAACGAAATGAATATGTTTTATATGTTGCAGTAGAACCAACCACAAATGAAGTATACGACTTGATAGAATCCATCGATTTCATGGAGAAAAAAGTCATTTATAACTCTAAGGTATTGGGTGTATTTGACAATCCGTATCATTTATTATCTACAGTTTTTAATGATGGTGCGGAACATAACATTTATTTAGAGGAAGACTTACTATTCTCACAGGATATCACTGATTTGAGTGAATGGATGATTTCTAATTTTAGTGACCGTGATTATTCACATTTTAGTATGTATATGCACTCTTTAAGTTCTAAATGGAAATGTCCTGACATAAAGTATATACGTGAACGTCATGATTCTGTATTTAGTCCACTTGGATTTACTTTAACGAAGTATCAATGGAACAGTCATTTTAAACCTAATTGGCATATTAACAAAGATGGTTGGGATTTTTCGATATTACAATACATTAAATCACATGGGTTTAAGAATATTGAACCTCATGTATCACGTACAAAACACATAGGTCATTATGGTACAAACTGTGTATTTGAATCAAAACAAGCTCACGATGACATGTATAATGTTAATTATTATGATGGACCCAAACCAGAATATTATGTACTGAGTGATGAACCAGTAGTTCAGTTACAGTGATATGATATAAGTTCGTGATTGTTTTTATCAATCGGAGATATGTGGTGTTTTAAGAATATGTTTGTTAGTATACTTTGATCATGACGGTGATCTCTAAATCCATCAAAGTTTGGTTCTCCACATATGTTAGGAAGATCTGTTACAATTTTTTCATTTTGACAGTGTTGTAACCATTCTGTAATTATTTGAACTGCGACTGGACTATTTTTCACTCCTATTAGTCCTGCTTCTAATTGGGTTGAATTGTGATATTTTGGTTCATCACAGTTCATTAAAATAAAACAATCACGTTTAGTCCAATGACGATGCAAATGACACATGTCGAATACAAATAAATGATTGGTTTGCATGTGTTCTATAAAAACTTCAAAGAACTTTGAACTCACCATATCTTGAGAGTCCATATAGACCAACAATTCGTTTGGTTCTAACTTTGTCATTTCTTGTAGAATAAAGTATGGTTTCCACAACCAATATCCATATCCTCTTTTGTATTTGAAGATATGTTTATTATCTTGTTTAAACTTTTCGTCAATATCGTGTTCATTTTTTTGTATGTGATGAACCGGATATATTTCTAGTATTTTTTCATTCAATCTTTGACGAAAAGGTTCGTATGCTTCTGTAGCGAAGGTTATGATTTTTATCTTTAATGACATGTATCAATATATATTTACAATGAAAAATGTAATTTGTTTTGTTTTATCCACTGAGAAATATGTAGATCGTATTGAAAGAATTGAAAGAACGTGGAGTAAAAATGTACCAACAATTTTTTATTCGGATCATGATGTAATAGAACGGAATATTATAAAAGTACATGATGAAAAAAACTATCGTGCTGCCGAAATGAAACAATACAAAGTTTTGAATTCGATAAAAAAGATGTCAGATGTTATTTCAAAATATGATTGGATCTGTTTTACCGATGATGACACTTTTTTGAATGTTAAAAAACTAAATGAAATAATTCAGACTTTGGATGAAACCAAATCTTATGGTGAAGTTTTATCTTATCAAAACGATCCACGAAATCCGATGTTTCAACGATCTGATATACCTAAAGATTTAAGGTATCCAAATGGAGGGTCTGGATTTTTAATTAGTGTAAAAACAATAAACCAAATACCCGAGTTTAAAAGTTATGATACTGGATTTAGTGATGTAACATTTGGTTTAAATTTATATTTTAACGGTGTATATATAGAACACTGTGATTTGTTTCATAGACACCCACCTTCTTTTTATAATCACAACATTGATCAAATTAAAAAGAATATCTCGTATCATTACATATTAAACGACGATGATATGAATAAACTATATTCAATCACTGAGGAAGAGTAAAAAATGGACTATGACATACTTCTGGGTGCATGTGTGAACTACGTCCGGGTATACAAGATGCCACTTTTCGTTTATTTTTTCTTATTTGAACAAATCCGTGATAATCATATTGCCAAATGTTATGCACCACTTCGTTCATCCAAATATCATAATCTTCAACCAAAGTTTGGTGTTTAAAAGCAAATGTACCGGTAGTTGAGTTGGTGTATTTCCAATGAGAACTCTTGGTTAAGAATACCACTGTATTTTCTCCAATATCTGTTAATTCTGGATTTGGGTAAATGAACTGAGAATATTTATCTGGATGGTCATATAAAGTAACATAATCAGCGTGTTGTAATCCTTCTTCAAACAGTATATCTGACCCCGGATAGTGTATGTAATCGTCTTCTACCATGTACACAATATCGTCTGAATCGAAGTTATTACGACAAAATTCAAACTTATCAATCATGTATTTATCCTTTCCACGTACTTGATTGTCTACCGTAACATTGTAGGATTTCAGAAAATCCATCATTTCGTCGCTCAAATCATCACCCAATATATAAATGTTGTGATTGGTGAATACTGTAAATAAGTTTTCTAAACATGGCTTTTTTGGATAGGTTGATCTAGATTTTTCACACAAAGAAAGCACAACATTCATATATTGATATATATCAATATCTGATGTGATTTGATATTTTTACCATATTTATAGATTATGACCTATAAAGACTTCTTCAAAGAATATAATATGAGTCAGGTTCCTGTTGGTGGACAACCATCAATTTCAGGTCAATCTGGAACATATGCATCACCTGACGTGACTCAAAATCCCGGTTCGTTTCCTGCAGATAGTTCAAATGTCAATATTGTTCCTCCAGTGGATCAAGACATTAAGTCCAAAATTGATCCTGAACAGTATAAAAAGGATGTTGAGGACGTTAAAACAAAGGTAACTCCCGATGATATCATTCAAGGGATGCAATATGAACTCAAGAAACAGATTTATAAGAACAAAATGGTTGCAAAGGAAACCGTTGTTCAAAACTTGAAAGAAAATCCACGTTATTATCGTGATCTTGGTATGTTGGGAATGACTCCTGACATGATGAATGAATCTGTTACAGGCGATATTAATGAGAAATTGGAACTTCATCGCCATACCGATGAGGAAACCGGAAAACAATACATTATTGTGGTGTCTGATTTATACAAACCATACGATCCAGATCAACCAGAATCTCCAGATAATAATCCAGACACTACGGTTAAAAGTTCTAGAGCTGCTGGTAATGAAACATATAAATCAAAGGATGGCATCAAGTCATTGGGATTTCTATGGAATCCAGATAGAGGGTGGGAAAAACCATATACTACCGATGAAGATTTACGATACTATATGAAAGCAATTGAGAAGATCAATGCTGGATATTCATATAATTGGAAAACGAAAACGTGGACTCCTCCAAAATCTGGTCCTATACAATATGAAGAGTTGTTACATACATTTGAAAATCTTAAAGTGTTTGTAGAGAGAGAAGACTTTAACAAGAAACGAATGCTTGCCGACAAAATTACATCGATAATTAATGATTTGGCAAACGCAATTGAAGGAGCTTCAATGAGCGAAGCAATGAAGTCGTTTTTGAATTTCAAAAAGAAATTTTGGAAGTACAGCTTTAGTAATAGTTTACTAATTTGGTCACAAAAACCTAATGCTACTCAAGTTGCTGGACTTAGTAAATGGAAAGAACTTGGTATAAAAGTTAACTTTGAAACTGCTACTCGCATTAAAATTTGGAGACCTCTAAAAGCAAAGAAAGATGATTCCGAAGTTAAACCGGGAGAAGATACTGGTCTAGATGATGAAATAGCTAAAAATAACATTACACGATTTGTTATTGGAATCGTGTATGATATTTCAGATACTAATGCCGCAGAGTTAGGAAAGATACCACAAATACCACAATGGCACGATCCTAATACGCCAAGTGAAACCGCTGATAAACTTTATAATTATCTCATTGAATTTTGTCAAGATAAAGGTATCAAAGTTACCACTGATCCAGCCACGGGTAAAGAACAAGGATGGGCAAGTGGAGATCATATTAACTTAACAAGTACTATATCGGGTATAAATCGTGTGTCAACTTTGATTCACGAAATTGCACATTCATTATTACACTTTAAAGATAGTTCAGTGTTTTATGGAAATGATGAAACGTTAAAGTTAACCAAAGAAGAAGCCGAACTTCAAGCTGAATCAGTTGCTTATACTGTGACAAATCATTATGGACTAGATACAAAACACGGCGCCGCTTACATTTCCCTGTGGAAAGGTAATAAAGAAGCTGTTCAGAAAAATTTAACTTTAATACATAAAGTTGCTACCTTTATTATTAAAGGTGTTGATCAAATTGCAGAAGAAAAATCGAAAGAAACTCCAATGAACGAAAATCAAAAAGAGAAGATTGGAAGTATCATACGTGATATGGCTAATCAATCCAAAACACGTGAACGTGTTGAACAAAAATATGGTAACTTTGAAGCTATCAAGAAGTTGATGGAAGAAAAATGGGAAGAAAAGAAAAAGAGAAGGAACTACGGTGGATAAACCTAAAGGAGATTGGTATATTGTAGGATCTCAGAAGAAAATTCAAGATCCTCTGATTGGTCATCCGGCTATGAAAGGTCGTAGATGGCAAATTGATTACGCATATCCATCAAATGGTTATAGTAAAATGCAAAAAGCCGAACAAGAAGCTTCACAACACAAACATAAAAGTAACAACCGACCATGAAATATAAAGACTTTTTCATCAACGAAGATAACGAACTCAAAGGTGGTGTAGGTGACGCAACCGCTCCAGCAAATGTAGATCCCGCACAACTAGCGTTGGGTGTTCAAATCGAAATGGAACATACCAACGATGAAAAGATTGCTACCGAAATTGCATTGGACCATCTAACAGAAGACGGTCAATACTATCAGAAGTTAATCGCCGCTGGTCTTGCCAAAGAGTTTCAACCACAAGCCAATTCTGGATTTGGTGATCCAAAACAAAGTTTCAACGACAAAGCCAGACTTGGAAGCGAAATATCTTGTACACCGGGAAACAATGTGGTAGGTAAGATTGGTACAACACCAATTGGTCAAGTCAAAGACAGTGAACCAGTTGGACCAAGTAAAGTACCTGGCGTTGAACTTGATATTGATGAACCATCGTTAGATGAAGATAGATGTACAAACATTGCCAAACGTAAGTACAAAAAGTGGCCAAGTGCATACGCAAGTGGTGCCGTTGTACGTTGCAGAAAAGGAAAGATTTGGCGTAAAAAGAATGAAGAAGTTGAACTAGAAGAGAAAAAAGACTTTAGTAAAGAAAAGAAACAAGGTCTTCATGGATGGTTTGCAAGACAGGGTGGAAAAGGAAAAAGCAAAGGTTGGGTAGATTGCAATACTTGTCGTAAAGATAAAAAGACCGGTCGTAAAACATGTAAAGCCTGTGGTCGTCAAGCCGGTGAAAAACGATCCAAGTATCCAGCTTGTCGTCCAACTCCTTCACAGTGTAATAAACGTGGAACAAGTAAGAAAAAAGGTCCAAGCTCGGTTTCTTGGCAAAAGAAAAAGAATGAATCTGTAGAACCACAGAATCCAATCAAGTTGACCGATATTCTCAAAGATATATTGAAAGACCAATGATCAAACTAGCAGACATCGCAAGAGAAATTCTTTCGGAGGAAAACGTTAAGAAACTCTTTGGATCATTATCCAACAGAGTTACCACCGAGGAAATGCATGGTGTTTTTGGTGAGTTAAAAAAGAAACTCGCTAAGAAGTTTTCTAGCTTCAACAACACAACCAAACTGTCAAGTCGTCAAGATCATGGCGATATTGACATTGTTGTTGTACCTCCTGCGGGACAATCTGCGCGTGATATTATAACCAACGCAGTTGGAACCAATATTGTCAGAAATACCGAACCAAATGCGGTTGTAACATCTAATGGTAACGTATATCAACCAAAACAAATGTATGTTACCACCAATGGTAATATCTTTTCTATATTGTATCGGCCAGATAAGTTGGATAAACAAGTTCATATTGACTTTATTGTAGCAAAAGATGAAGAAGATGCACGTAACAAACAAGATTATCTAGCATACAATGACTTTTCAGGTATAGTTGGTGTTATTGCCAGAAAACTTGGGTTTAAGTATGGTAGTGATGGTTTCTTTAAGATCTTTGTTGATAACAAGGGTCAAAATCGATCAATCTTAATTACAAAGAACCTTCGTGACGCTCAAAAGATTCTTGGTTTTCGTAATGTTGATACTAATTTTTCCAACATTAAGAGTGAAGATGATATTGTAGAATACATCAAGACATCACCATTGTTTGATATACGTCAATTAAGTGGTGAATTGAATCGTGGTGATCGTAAAAAGATGCGTAGTGAACGTCAGTCCGCGCAGTATATACGTGATCAGTTGTTGCAAAGTGGTCAACGTCGTAGTGTGAATGATGATGACTTCTTCTTCAAGTCGTTGTTTCCATCTTTGTATGATCAGGTTGACCAAGAAAAACAAAAGTTAGACGCCGAAACCGTTAAAACTGAAAAGTATAATGGTAAGTGGATCATAAACACATTCAATTTGAAGACTGGTAAGGTTATAGGCGATATTAAAGACCATTTGAACAAACAGTATGGTGACGAGTTAGAAAACACCCCTGAAGAAGAAGTGATTAACACTGTTAAACAATATTTATCTACACTATGAATGAACTTACGAAGGATCAGTGGAAAAAAAGTATGTCAACCGGATTTGGTGATAGTAGTCATCCAATCAATATGGACAATCCACATCACGATAAACTGGTGGTTAAGTTAGAAAATGCCGAAATGGCCATGAGTGACATGACCAAGGCCATTGAATATAGCGACAAGTTGCAGAAGATGTTCAATGTCAGTGATGATTTGGAAGATTGGGTAAAAGCCAAGTTGAATCACGCTGCGGATTATATTGCTACTGTAAGAGATTACTTGAAGTTTTACCATGATGAAAAATCGTTGGGTACATCTGATCAAGAAATAAACGAAAGGTGGACACGTAAGTATAAAACCAGTATTGATTGTTCACATCCAAAGGGATTTAGTCAAAGAGCACATTGTGCTGGACGTAGAGCTAGACGTGATGGTAGACATACCAAAAGTAGTTCTGTTAGCGAAGTGGAAGTATATAACGAAGTTTTAAAAGATTTGATTGAGGATATTCTTGAAGAAGAAAGTTCTATGGCAATGGGTGCGGTGAAACAGATAAACAGTGATGCACAAGAACTTCAATCAATGTTGAAACCACAGATGGAACTTCCTGACTGGTGTAAAGCCAAATTAAACTTGGCAGGAGAATATTTGGATGATGTATATCATCACTTAGATCATTTTGGTCCACAAGGTCGTAAGTTTGATGAAAACATCAACGAACTTGATTATGAAGGTGCGGTGGGTTTTCATGAATTGATGACTTTTTATGGAAAAGCGTCAGATGAACAACGTCAACAAATGGATGATTGTTTGGCTAATAAAAACGTTGATTGTGTCAAAGATCTAATTCATCAAGTAACTGGTATGACTATGAATAATGTTAAAGAAGCTGTTACAGATCCACGTTTTCTTGCAATGAAACAGATGAGTCCACAGGACTTGGAACGTTATATTCTTTCTACTCAACAAAAGAAGTCATCATATGTTCCACCCGTTATACAAAAAGCATATTGGATAAGTCCAATCGGAGAATTGACTCCTGTATCTGATCACGAAAGATGGGCAAAAGAAATGTATCCTGACGCAAAAGATCCAAAGATGGAAGCATTTCGTAATGGATATATTAGAATGGTATATTCTGTTCTTAAGAATGGTCGTGTTCAGTTTGACTTTCAAAATATAAAAACTCCATCTGGTGGAGAAGAATTCAATAAAAATGGTAATTCTACGTTAGGAATACCTCCTGTTAAACCGAATGTCATGGTAGTGATACATCAATTTATTAAAGAAAAGAATAAATTGACTAACACTGTTGCTGATGATAACTTGGAGGAAGCCATGAGTATCGAAGAAGATTGGAAAAAGATGTTAGGTACCGCCGCATTAGCAGCTGCTACTGCATTTGGTACCCCGCAGGTACAAGGTGGTGCGTCTGCGAATGTCACCACTCCACAACCTGTTGTAACAACAACTGTACAAAAACAATATCCGTATACAGTTGAAGATATCATTGCCGCTACACTAGTTGATGAAGCTGGTGGAGAGAAAAATTCATTGGAGGGCATGCATGCTGTCTTGAACGTTATTATGAATCGTGCGAAAGGCAATATACGTCAAGCTGCAATTGAATGTTTGAAACCAAAACAGTTTAGTGGTTGGAATACCGTTGATAAAAAGAGTGCAGATGCAATCAAGAAATTTATCGACTCCAAACGTGGACATTCACAATTCAAGAACGCTTTGAAGTTGGTTGACCAAGCAAAAAACAAATCCTTGAAGGATATTACCAAAGGATCCAATCATTTTTTGAATGTAAAGTTAACACAACAACAACGTAAAGGCGGTAAATTACCATCTTGGTACGATCCTAAAAAGGTTGTTGTTGACTATGGAAAACATCGGTTCTTGAAATTAGAAGAGTTGTATGAACTTGCCTGAGTTTCCGACTTCTATAAACGATCCAATCTTTCAAAGTTTGGTTCGTAGAAAGAAACAGGGAGAAGATACAACACTTCCTCCTGTTCAAGAATTTCCTCAATCGGATATTGATGAACTAGAGTCTTTTTGTAGGGCACATGGTATATTGGGATTTAACTGTGGACGTATGAATCCCAAGGCCGCACTACAAATGCTTAAAAGCAAATTGGGTGTATTGAGTCATAACGAAGTTACTTCGACTCAAGTAAAACAAATATTAAAGGGTTAACTCCAAAGGTTAACTGCTATACGTTTCCATTTATTATCAACGTATACATAAATGTAATTATCATCTAATCTTACTTCTCCGACTAATCCTGAATCTGTTGGTGATGTTGGTGCGGATGCGGTGGTATTAAGTTGAAATGATACAAATGACCCACTTGGTGAACTAATACTATTAGTGAAATACGCATTAGATGCAGTGATGTCACCACCACTTCCACTTAGACTAGAACTTACATCACTTGGTACAACGATTAAACTGCCACTGATGATTTGATTTCCTTGGAACGTATTACTTCCAGTACTAGCACTTCCACTAATAGATGTTACCAGTTCGTTGATACTTACCGCGGCTAAATTACCAGATCCATCTGTACCAAATACAATGTTGGACCCAGATAGATATTTTTCATCGAACTTCGTATTAGAAGCATTTCTCTGTGAAAATATGATGCTTAATGGATATAGTGGCATACAATACGTATAAATATAAGAAAAAACGGTAGATCTATGTTTTAAAATATATTTATGACGGTATGGGCTTTAAAGAACAACTTTTGGAACAAACACTTGAACTGAAAGAAAGAAATTTATGAAAAGAATATATATTGTTTTGTCGTTATTGTTATTAACCAGTTGTGCTACTGTTAGACCCGCTAAACAAGTTACTACCAATCAAGATGGTATTGCTAAAGAAGAAAAGAAAGTAGATAAAACCTTGGATCAAATTGATAAGAATGAACAAGGTAAAAAATCACAAACATCTACATTAGCACAAGGTATTCAACACTCGTTGAATCAAGTTACCAATCCTCCAATTCAGGTTGAAACTGCCAAGTCTTTGAACGACCGTGTTGTTTCTATTGTTGGATCTCCTAACGTCGATGAAATGAAACGTATCAAAGCAACCGTGGATCTTTTGAATTCCGCAGTTGAAGAAGAACGTAAAAAAGGTCAAGAGTTGTTGAGTAAACGTGATGAAATTATCAGTAAATTACAACAAGAAAATGCCGAACTCAATCAAAAGTACGATGACCAAATGTGGGAAATGACTGATAAGGCTAAGGAACAAGCAAAAATAGCAGATCAAAATAAAGCCGCATTGGATTCAATGAGCGGTATGTTTGGTTTGAACGCTGTATTTTGGGGTTTAAAGAAGTTTGTATTTAGTTGTTTAACCTTTATTATTGTTTTTGGTATTATCTTCTTGATTTTACGTGTATTGAGTACATTGAATCCCGCCGCAGCTGCTGCTTTCGGTATTTTTAATCTAATTGGTACTACAATATTGAGTATGATTAAGGCACTAACACCACATGCGTTTGAAATGGCTAATTTTACATCTAAAGATCATGTAGATGAATACAAATCACCGTTGACAAAAATAGTGGATGTAATTCAAGAGTTCCGTGAAAAATACAAAGAAAATCCAGATCGAACTTTTACATTAGATGAGTTATTGAAGAAATTTGATAAAGAAATGGACAGTCATGAGAAGTCACTGATTGATAATCTATTGGCCGAACTAAGATGGAAACGGTAACATATATTAAGTTGAACATCGTTACATAGTAATATATACTATTACCATAACAAGTAAATTATATTTAGTGTATACTAAATAAACCACTAGTTATTAAGGTATGAGTATGAAGTATTATATTATTGACAAACAGGTTAGTCATCAACCTGCCATTTTTAATTCACTAAATGAACTAGTTAGTACACTTGAACGTGTGGTACAATACAAGTTCAAGATGACTCGTAAACAGTACATGCAAAATCTTATAGATTTGGGACATGGTGTTGATGATCATCTTGGACGTACATTTACTGAATCTATGTCTGAATACGTAGAGATTGGCGTTATGAAGAATAACGCATGTGTTCGTTGTAATGTACATGAAGTGACACATTACGCTAAGTATATTAATGAAATGGGTCACTAATATATGATCAACATTGATATTGAGTGGGGTGATCCCTATCAAATGTCCGATGATAAAGGTATGTGGAGACGGGAAGGTTTGATTCCGGTCTCTTACCGTAATGAGTTTTTTGCTTACTGGAAGGTTAATAGTTATAAACTAAAGGACAAGGGTTTTGGTGTAGTAAAAAAAGATAAAGATTGGTATTTAACCCAAACCAAAACAACCAAAGACCAATTTACCAACGCAAAACCCAAACAGTTGATATCAGAAGATGTGGTGTTAAAGCCATATACAATGAAACACAGTGATGGATTGCGTCCATGGCAGGTTGAAAGCGTTGCCAAACTATGTTCTGTGATTAAAACGATTGGATGTGGTATTGACGGTAGTGACGTTGGTATTGGCAAAACATACGTTGCATGTGGTGTTGCACGTGAATTGGACATGGATATTCTTATTGTGTGTCCTAAAGCAGTTATGGAAAGTTGGAGACGTGTTGTCATTAACCACTTTAAAATGAAAACCCGGTTGATTGGTATTATCAACTATGAACTACTTCGTATGGGTCGTTCAGATTCAATGATTGCATCCTACGTTAAAAACCGTAAAACCCACGTAGAGGAGTTTAAATGGAAGATTCCTAAATCCACCTTGATTATATGGGATGAAAGTCAGAAACTAAAAGGAGCCACTACTAAAAACAGCGAGGTATGTTTAAAAGCTCTTAAAGACGGATATAAAATGTTGTTTTGTAGCGCTACCAACGCTACTAATCCGTTGGAATTACGAACTGTTGGGATGGCAATTAAACTTTTTGAAAACAATCGTCAGTATTATCAGTGGTTGTATACACATGGTGTATCCAAAGGTCGATTTGGATTACAGTTTAACGGTAATAAAGAAGTATTAAAGAAACTCCACAAGGATATCTTTGTTAATCGTGGAACTCGTCTTACAAGAGATACCATTCCGAACTTTCCAGAAAGTCAAATTATTGCGGAGTGTTATGATATGGAAGAAGAAGCCAAACACAAGATCAACTCCATTTATGACGAAATGGAAGTTGAATTGACTAAACTCAAGAAGAAGGTCAAAAAGGAAAAGAATGATACCGCAAGTGAGTTGACTGCTATTTTAAGAGCAAGACAAAAAGTAGAACTTGTAAAAGTTCCATTGTTTGTAGAAATGGTTGAAGAAGCTCTTGAAAACAACATGAGTGTGGTTGTCTTTGTTAATTTTACTGAAACCATAACAGCGTTATCTAAACGTCTTGGTACCAAGTGTATTGTTAACGGTGTTGTATCTGACACTGAAAGACAACAAAACATTGATGATTTTCAAGCGGATAAGCAACGAGTTATATTGGTGAATATTGCGGCTGGTGGTGCGGGTTTGTCATTGCATGATTTGCATGGCAATCATCCACGACAAGCATTAATTAGTCCATCGTATAGTGCTGTACAAATGAGACAAGCAACTGGACGTGTGTGGCGTGATAGTGCAAAGAGTAAGAGTATTCAAAAAATTGTATTTGTTGCAAATACAGTTGAAGAAAAAGTATGTGACGCTGTTAATGAAAAATTAAAGAACATGGATTTATTAAACGATGGTGATTTGAAATATGAAAAGAACTAAAATTATAGTAAGATTGTCGTCTGAGTATTTTACAATTGATATTGAAGATATGTTTGACGATCCGTATATGGAAGCCTGCACACGAGCAATAGAGTTTAAATGTAAAACCAGTGATAAACTCTCAGCTCCACCGTGTATTATTGCGTCTTTGGATCGTAAAGGTGCAAAAACACATGTATATAACACTTATAACGTTTTGATAAATGCGGGATTACATACCTTCGCTGAAAACTTAAGAGTTAGATTCATGAATGACAGTGGCATCGATTTACAAAAAGAACCATCAAAATCTAAATAGTATGGATAATATACCAGATAATCTTTCTCCAGATTTGATACAGGAACTTGAAAAGTTAAAACAAGAAGTACGTGAAATTAAAAAACTTCAAGGTTTAGGTGAATCAGTTGCGGAAGAAATTCAAAGAGAAATTGCCGAAAGTCTTGACGTTCCACATTTACGTGATAAACAGGATAGCCTAAAGGTAAAACTAAAAAGAGGACACGGATCAAGACCACTTTTGCAATCAGAAATTGCAGCTGCTCAAGCGGTTTCACGTAGTGGTCGTGAAGCAGCACGTAAGTTGGGAGTAAACTATTTAACATATCGTAAGTATGCAAAAATGTATGATATGCACAATCTTTTGAATCCATTCAACAAAGGAATCAAAAAAGATGTAGATCCCGAAGTTGGTAAATATCCGTTAGCAGAATTGTTGGAAGGTAAGTATCCAGATTATCCTGTATACCGACTCAAAGACAAGTTGATCCGATCACGTAAGAAAGACGCTTGTTGTGAAATCTGTGGATATAGAGAACGTAGGGTTGTAGATGGAAAGATACCGTTACTGTTGAATTTTGAAGACGGTAACTCAAAGAATCATAAAATTGAAAATATCAAGTTACTGTGTTACAATTGTACGTTTGTAGCGGGTAAAGGGTTTATTAAAAGAGGACAAAAACACTTTGATCCAGATGTGATGCAAGGATCGAAACACTTGTTTATTACTAGATTCTAACATATTTATATAGCATGGACACATGTGATCATATATTAGCAAAGTATGGAGTTATGGCCAACTTTTCAATTGCAAAGAAGGTCACCAAAGAACGTATCAAAAGAATGTCTGAACGGTTAAACACCGAAGACGAAACTTCTGCGGAGTTTCAAGAAGCATTAAAACAAGAAATTCTAAAAGAAACTCAGGTAGCAATATTCAATAATACCATACCCGGATTGATTACCAATGCTAAAGTTAACAAATCATCCATCAAACCAAAGATAATAAACGATAAAGACAAACGTAAAGTAACTCTATTGTCTGCTATCATTATTCAAACCATACTCGAAAAGAAATTAACCAAAGATGAAACATGTTTGTTGATCATTCAAATGGTTAACGCTCTTGGATTAAAAGATTCAGATTTTAAAGATTTTACCCAACGATATTACATTCAAACAGATGATGAAGACGAAGAAGAGGACGATTATTATGATGGAGATGAAGAAGACGATTAGTAAAAGTATACTTTGATTTTGTCGTGTAAGTGAACTACACTTAGTCCTTCATATTTCCAATTTTCAGTTTTAGCCCTACGAATTAGACGTAGGTACTCTTCATCGTTTGTAATTTCAAATACTTTACCATCTACCCGGAGTGAGTTTGAATTGTCATTGATATAGTTTAACAAATTTTTACGAAAATGTTCATTCTCATCGTAAAATCTACAAATCGTATTTTTACATTTTTCGTTATGTTCAGGCGATGCGTTTTGACGATATGCAGTGATGTACGAGTATAAACCGGGAAACTTTTTTATCAGTTCATTGCTGAATTTATTGTCATTGATAATTAAATAGAATAATTCATCTTTCATAGTCTCTCATATATATGAATGTCATTACATTCAAGGGTTATTTTAAATATGATATCAAAAAATATAGAAGTTACACTATACGGTAAAAAAATTGATACCGCAAACATTCTTAGCGTTGCTGATGCAAAGATAATACGTGACAACAAGATTAAAAGAAATATATATGCAAACATTGTAATCATTACAGGAGTAACCGGTCAGGACGGTAGTCATATGGTTGATTATCTTTTGGAACACACAGATGCTATTATATTTGGTGGTGTGCGTAGATTAAGTGTTTATAATCATACCAATCTGGCTCACATCAATTCTGATAGATTTTTCTTGGTCAATTTTGATCTTACCGATTCACATTCAATTGGACAGTTTATCGAAAAAATGCGGCCTGATTACTTTATCAACTTCGCTGCACAGAGTTTTGTTGCAAGTAGTTGGGATTTTCCACGACAAACTTGGGAAACCAATTGTACTGCGGTACTAGACATTCTTGAAGCAATTCGTTTGTATCGACCAAGTTGTAGGTTCTATAACGCCGGTTCATCAGAAGAGTTTGGCAATGTTTCATACTCTCCACAAGACGAAACACATCCTCTCAAACCTCGTAGTCCATACGGTGCTAGCAAAGCCGCAGCAAGACAGATTGTAAAGGTATATCGTGACAGTTATAACCTATATGCAATTCAAAGTTGGTTGTTTAACCACGAAGGAACACGTCGTGGTGAAGAGTTTGTAACACGTAAGATATCAAAGAACGTTGCCCGTATATCAGAAGAACTAAACGAAGGTAAAGTTCCAACACCAATCGAACTTGGTAACGTGTATGCCAAACGTGACTGGAGCGATAGTGAAGACTTTGTTCAATGTGTGTGGATGATGTTGAACCAAGAAAAGTATCGTAAAGAATTAGACTCCAAGTTGTATACTGGTTTGATGTATACGAAAGATGCTATTGAGTCTTTGAAGGAATATGTGTTGTCTAGTAACGAGACTCACACAATCAAAGAGTTTGTTGAACTGTCATTTAAGTCTTTAAACATTCATGGTCATTGGGAAGGTACTGATATCAATGAAAAGTTTATTCAAAATGATACCAATAACGTACTTGTTTCCATCAATAGTAACTTTTATAGACCAGCCGAAGTGGAACTTCTATTGGGTGACAGTACCCAGTTTAGAAATGATTTCAACTGGACTCCCAAGACATCGTTTAACGAGTTGGTACAAAAAATGGTAAAACACGATCATTATTTGAGATGTAAAGCGTATCTAAACAAGTAATACTTATGTCAAACGAAACTTACACACTCTATAACAACACTGTGATGGATCATTTTATGAATCCACGTAACATGGGTGATATTCATGATGCGGATGCTATAGGAGAAGTAGGTGCAGCTGCATGTGGTGATATCATGAAAATCAGTCTTAAAATTGATCCCGAAACACAAACGGTGACAGATGCTCGGTTTAAAACATTTGGTTGTGGTAGTGCGATTGCTGCATCCAGTATGGCAACTGAACTAATCAAGGGTCGTAAAATAGATGATCTACAATCTAATTTTACCAACGATCAAATAGTTGATGCATTGGGTGGTCTTCCTCCCGTTAAAATTCACTGTAGCGTACTTGCGCATGAAGCATTACAAGCTGCATTGGATGATTACAAACGACGTAAGGGGTTGTAATGAGAGCTTACGTACTGTTTGCGGTAGGACAATCTTATATTGACAAAATACAAATATTAGTAGATTATTTATTAAAGTATTCTATTAATAATATTGTTTTGTGTTATTCTGAAGGAGTCGTTAATTTTAGTGATGATCGATTAATATCGATTTATATGTCGATTCCATATGTGATTGATTTTAATATTCATCCACATGCACCATCGAGTGTACGTAATTGTTATTTAATGAGTTTTAAATCAACTGCGTGTCAACTAGCAATAAAAAAAACTAATTATGACGAATTTGTATATTTAGATTCTGATGTATTACCCATGCCTAACATTGATACAATGTTTGATGTGTGGTCGAGTCAATGTACTAATTTTCCATTGTTAAGCAAATATCCATCAAATGAGATGTTGATTGAAGGCAGACCACTTGTTCTTGATAAAGTATTAAATATACTCGGTATATCGAGAAACATGCAGTGTGTACCATCATTGTGCGCCGGATTTTTCTTTTTTAATCGACAATGTTGGTCATTTATAAACACATGGACATCATTGATTCAGAGTAAACAATATATTGACGTTTTTACAAAACCAGATGAATTTGGAAATTTAGACATGTGTCAATATACAGATGAAGGGCCTATAAACTCACTGTTGTGGCTATATGGTTATGATAAATATATTGGACCAATGGTATGGACTTCATTGGGGGAGTGTATAAAATATGTATTAGGTAGTTATCATACATCGATCCCGATCACTTTACATCCCGATTATCCAAACACTTATGGTTGGACTCCTGATGAATATTCATATCCATACGTAGGAAATGCGTCGGTGTTTCCTATAAATAAAAATGACTTGTTTGCATTTCATGCAATCAAGGATTATAAGGAATTTGAATTGGGTATAAAATATGTCGATGAACTTTATTGAAATCGATTTGTCATGAACGAAATAAGTCTGTTGTAAAACTTTTCAATACCACGTTTGGTTACTCTCTTTTTACGTGTAGTGTTTTTGTATCGTTCAATCAAATCATGTGTCAATTCAACTTCAGTGTTATCAACAACGATGGTTTGAAACTTAAGCATAAAAAATCCAGATGACAAATAAATATCATCTGGAAATTTTACGTTTAAGATTTTAGATTAATTCACCAAAAAATGTTTCCAATCTTCGTGTTTAGCTTCCTTGATCAAAGCATAAGCTGGAATTGGTTGTGGAGCAATTGGATTCTTCAATAGAGTTAAACCGGCTTCACTGTTGCTCTTGTTACCCTTCTTGCTGTTGATGTCTTTTGAACACAACACCAGATTGGTCCAAGTATCCGCACCACCCTTACTACGAGGAACAACGTGATCGACAGTAGCACTATGACGATCCACCTTTTTGCCAGTGTACTGACAAATACCATTGTCACGGTTGTAAATCGCTTCCTTACTTGGCTTACTCTTGAAATGTTTCACTGGCATCTTTGCGTAATTGATCGCAATGATAACAGTAGGAACACGGTAAATACGATTGACGCTAGAGATGGTAAGATCCCAACTACGAATAGGCAGTTGCATCCAATCGGTCCAACTCACAGGATTCATGCTCTTGGCTTCATCCATGATTGGTTCTCCATTTTCATCAATTTCATAATCAATATCAAGAGCCAATGAAGTGGGTTTGCCGTTGGTATCATAACCGCAAAGATCGATAATGGCATCTTTGACAGTCTTGAATCCGACTGGCTGCCAGTTTGCATTTAAATTCAAACAAATCGCTTTATTTACAACGCTTCCATTCATAACGTCATCCTATCATCAAATTAAAATAAGTCAATACCTTTTTTATCGTATTCTTCCAACTGTTCGTCCAGCCGTGGTTTTGCCATGTGAAGGTCTACTTCAAACCATTCGTTTTTGATGGCTTTTGCAAACGGTTTCATGGTTTCCTTGATGCGTTTTTCTGCTTCAAGGTATTTGGGGTGAAAAATCGAATACACCAACCGATAATTTCTATACGGACTTGCCGTTTGATAGTTATTCAAACGAGCGTCAAGGTCTTTAGTAACACCTACTTTGACCCATCCCGGAAAGTTTTCATTGGTTATGATGTATAAGTATCCACCCACCGACATGTGGATACATATTAGACAATTTCGTCAACCAAACCGTATTTTACACATTCTTCTGCGTTCAAATAGGTATCATGTTTGAGTATTTCTATCAAATCTGACTCTGGAATCTTGGTGTGTTCAAGGTATATCTTCTTGATACAAGTCATCAAAAGTTCCATGTTTTCATATTCTTCTTTGATAATTTCGTAATTACCCCATATACCGCCACTCAGTTGATGTATCATCATAAACGCATTTTTGCGTATGTATCTTTTATGTGCAACCACACTAATTAACGTCGCTGCACTTGCACAAAATCCTTCGACGGTGGAATGTATTGGAACCTTTGAACTTTTTATACGGTCAACTGCGCTGAAAGCGCTAAACACTTCTCCACCTTCACTATTAACAAATAATTCTATTGGTGGTGTGATTGGAAGATTATAATGTATGTTTAACAATCGAATTGATTTGACTGTAGCGTCCAATTGTCGATTGAAGGTGTATATACTTTGTCGGGTCACATCATCGTAGAAGAAAATTTGATTACTACTGATGTTGATAGTATCTTTGGATGGTTTAGTGGAATCACTTTCAGTATCATCATCGGTCATTAAGTACACTGGCGTATAAGTCTTTTTTGTCATAAACATTATTTGATTCACCGTTTAATAAATATACTTTATCAGTATGAAATCCCAATAATATCTCTTCTAACTGTAAATGTCTGTAATCGTCATCACAAATACAGCACATTTTTATTAAAGATCCAGATTTTTTAGTAGGAGCGTGACAACATGTACAAAAAAACTTCATACATGTTAAAGTATAAAGTTTTGATATCAAGGTTGTGAACGTAATTGATTTGTCACCGGTGTAACTATATTGTCACAATAGATAATTACCCAGTTGTTCTTCAGGATCGCCTGTAAAGATATAATGCCATGTATATTCTAATATACGACCACTTACATACGCGTCCGATTTGGTAAAATACTCTATTTTTCCAGTGTAAAGATCTTTATCAATCGTAGTTGTTTCCAACCAATTTATAATTTGTTTATAAAACTCGATTGGATGACGTAACACATAGTTTTTTGACACCAAAAACTGTGCATGACCTAAAAAAGTCAACGTGTGCGGTATTGGAAATTCACCAAATACCTGTTTCCACGGAGTTTCAATCCACAATTCATAACTTTTACGATAGTTTCTCTCATTATCTTCAAAATCATTTATTATACTGATATATTGTTCATCAAATCTACGAGTATTAATGTTCATAAACTCGTTGTTCCAATTCAAATTATTGGCAATATACCACGTTGGATAATCTTGATGATAAGAGTTTTCATGACCGTGTACAAACAACATACGGTCAGGTAAATTGTTGTAGTTATCAATAATAAAACGAATGTAGGACCACGCTTCGTTTCCTACATTCGCTGTATTTTCTTTGTTTATAATTGTATACGGATCTTTGAGCTTGTTAACCCAATTTACGTTATCGTTATATCTAGATACAATTATATGTTTATTCATGATTATTACCATCTACTAATGTCAATAGAAGATTTAATCTCCAATTTACCATTACTATATATCACATAATCTCTGTTGTGTGTATCCAAACACAGATTTTCACTGGTCAATCCGTTCTCGGTATAATTCTTCCAAGTTGGCGTTGGTTGTGGAGTGTGTCCAAAGATTTGTTTTACACCCGGAATGCCTTCGAATTCAGCAAAGTCACACCATACAATTCCACCATACTTGTTTATGCCACCACGACTGTATCCGGCATGAAACATTTCATGAATTTGAGGACGGTTTTCAAACGCATTTCTCAATGCAAATTTAGACTCTTCCTTCAACCATGTGTTGATATCACGTTCACCGATGCAGTTCTTTTTATAGAAATATCGGTGGACACCAGCGTGACTACAAAGAATATCATCCAACCAATGATACATCTTGATCTTCTTCCAATGATCACGTGTCATCACTGTATTGATTAAATACTCTTTGTCTTCGTTATAGCCAGAACAACGATAGTTACGATCACGTGTACCATACATGATATCGTGATTGCCCATAAGATGAATACGGTTTGGTTGTTCAATTGAACGTACCAACCATTCAGCCATTACGAGATTACGTTCTGGTGTATCACCAAAATCATCAAAGTAGTCACCCAAGAAAATAATTTCATCAGGCGATTCCTCCTTGATAATGTTGTCCACCAACTTCCATCTAAGATGGATGTCAGATATAATAAGTGTTCTTTTCATTTCTTCTTCTTGGGTCTTCCCCAGTCAATTTTATCGTAGTTTTTATCATAGACGCTTTTCTTAACTGGACGAGGAGCGTCACCTTTTCCGTTTTGTCCTGAACTATTGGAGTCCTTCATATGCATGATCTGCTGTGTGTTTTTTGTTGTTTTGTATATCTTTGGTTATTGCATCAAAAAATTTATTGATTTCACTGTGAGGTAATTTGAATCCAAGACGTGCATATTTCATGCACCGTGACATTACATTTGTTCCATTTGAAATTCTATTCAAATAAAAGGTTCTGTCTTCTATACATTGTATTACATTTTGTTCCAAATATAAATGTCTGCCATCATATGCAAGTTGACAGATATTGATATCAAAATCATCCAAAAGGTTGCATGGATTATCATAGTACTTTCGGGTAATCAATTGAAGTTTGTAACTTCGATCCATGTATTTGATAAATACATTTTTTGCGTATGCACTATCAGAATCAGTTACATAAAGAAACTGTTTTCCTTCATAATTTGATTTGATTTTAAAAAGATAATCATCAAACTGTTGTTTGTTTTTAAAGAAAATATCAATATCGGTGGTCATTGGAAGTCCCAATTTAGTTCTCAACAACGATCCACCGGCAATCCATGGTCCATCTTCTTCAAGTTTAGGTAGAATCTCTACAAGATATTCTATCTCCGTTATTTTTTCATATTTTGCAGTCAGTGTAACCAACGGTACCTTGAAATAATTTGGCATGATATCTCCTATGGTGTAACTATAGAGGATAAAAACTTGACTGTCAACCGAATATTCAGATTTCTTTGGTGTTCATTTCTGACGCACACGTTACACAGAGTTGCCCTGCACCTTCGATGTAGTTAGTTCTAAAATCAATGTGCATGGAACGAGGAACGTCAGTTTCTGCGTCACACATGATGCATGTTTCGTTTTGTTCGACTTTGAAGTCGCCTTTTTCAAGTTTAGTAACTGTATTGTTCATATTGTTTATTTCCAAATAACTTGTAATGCCACAATAAGACCACTTAATGCAATCAGTACAAGAGTTTTAAGGTTAATTTTCTCATTAAAATATATCTGGGTCAATAATGTAAACATCACAATTCCAATACTGAATGTAAGAATACGATTTGGCCACATCTTACCATCAAAATGTTCACTGATCAGTTTTACAGAGTAAATAGATAGTAACGTGTTTGGTATGCTAAACAATACCAACCAGTTTTGGTACTTTTTATACCACTCTGCAATGAATTGACCATATAACTGATGCCATCCGATAACGTATACAAAAGTTAATATTCCGATTCCAAGTAGTAGTTTCATTTAATTATAAACATAGGAGTAGTATCTCCCAACCACGCATCTGCTTGATTATATTCGTGGTATTCTTCTGCTTGTTCATACGTCATGTCATGTGTCATCAGTTTACGAATGACCTTTTCACGATCATAAATCACCACCATTTCACGCATTTTACCATATGCGATACCTTCAATACAATCATCAAATCCATCCATAACTAGAAGATGATTAGACTCAATCATTTCTTTAATAAGTTCGTTCATTCAATTAAGTTATCACATCCATATCGTCTTGTAAAGTGTTATCTATTTATTATAAAATGAACAGACGACTATTAAATAAACATGGTAAATCCAAGAACAACGTCAAAATTAGTATTTTGAATAAAGATACTTCGGATGTTGACCCGCAACCAATTGTAAAAACGGAACCTGTCGTCAAAAAATCGTGGATGTGGCGAATACTTGGTTGGTTTACAGTAAAGTTTGTTCAGTTTGTCAAGTGGGTATGGAGTTACCCAAAGAGATTCATTAAATGGTTGGCAGCAATGATCTTAATGTGGCTTTTAAGTTTTTTACCGTTCAAATTGCCTAATTTACCGTTTCTTCCACTGCCGGTACAACAATCTAAACCACAAGAGAATAAAAAGGAAGAAAAGAAAGAAGATCCTAAGAAGGAACAATCAACACCAACCGATCAAACAAAAACAAACGTAGTAACGACCACGGTTACAAACACAGTAACTCAAACTAATATAGTGACACAAACAAATTACGTTACTGAAACCAAATACATAACCAATTTTGTTGTACAACCAATCGTTGTAACTAATACAGTGATAAAAGAGGTTCCTGTCGTTGTTACAAATGTATTGGTGATTAAAAATGGTATATCTGATACCAGCACTAATGGTGCAAAAAATAAGGTAATGAATGGTCCAGCATTTTATTTTACTGACGATTTCAATACCTTATTACAAAACCAACAACAGAATCCTGTTAGAGGTCAACGTGTTAATTAATTCCAACTAAACCAACTGTCCCATAAACTTTGGAAGAAACTTGGTTGTGGCACTGAGTTTCCTTTGTTACCATTACCTTTTCCATCATCAATTGGAACAACTGGTGTCACTGGCGTAGTTGGATCTGTAGGAACAACTGGAGATGGCGCATTACCGCCTGAACCTATAGCACCTGCGTCGTTGTCACTATTACCTCCGCCTGGTGGTGGTGGATCATCACCATTACCTATTCCGTTATTTCCTTTTGGACCACCACCATTTCCACCGGAATTATTATTTCCTCCGGAGTTACCATTATTATTTCCGTTGTTTCCATTATTGCCTCCAGAATTTCCATTGTTACCTCCTGAGTTATCGGTTGGTGTGGTTGGAGTAGTAGGTGTGGTTGGTATTGTTGCAGATCCACCTGCACCACCTGTGCCTCCGTTACCTATGCCGCCTTGACCTCCAGTAGCGGTATTATTTATTTCACCCGTTGATGCGTTACCTCCATTACCAGTGCCTCCTGTTGCGGTATTATTGTTATTGATTTCACCTGTTACCGCATTACCACCATTACCTATCGCAGTTGATTGTCCACCTTCACCGCCGGTTGCAGTATTACTATTGTTGTTGGTATTTTGTGCATTACCACCATTTGCGGTGTTTGCATTGCTGTTATCAATATTTCCAACAGATCCACCCGTGGCATTACCACCGGAACCACCAGTAGCATTTGATGTAGAATTACCACCTTGACCGCCTTGTGCCACATTGGCAATATCACCAACGTTACCACCAGTGGCATTACCTCCTGCACCACCGTTTCCTACACCACCTTGTCCACCTGTAGCCGAATTATTATTGTTTATTTCACCGGTAGTTGCATTTGCATTTCCACCTAATCCTCCCTGACCTCCTTGTCCACCTTGTGCTACATTATTGATTTCACCCGTGGTTGCATTTCCACCGGTTGCAGAACCACCTGCACCACCTTGTGCGGTATTATTTGCAGTATTGCTATTGTTATTGTTTAAATCGATATTACCAACCGATCCACCAGTAGCATTACCTCCTAATCCGCCCTGTCCTCCATTGGCAGTGTTATTGTTATTATTTGTAGCAACTCCACCCTGTGATGTATTATTGATATCGTTATTATTTGATGCTGATGAATTACCACCAGTAGCGTTTGCTACACCACCTTGACCACCATTTGCAGTATTTGAATTTTGAAGGGTGTTATTTAGATTATTGTTGCTAGACGATGTATTTGCAATATCATTCTTGTTATTCAACAGGTTGTTAATATCGTTAGAATTGCTGTTATTAGCTGTATTGCTATTATTGTTGCTAGCTGAATTGCTATTTTGGTTATTGTTGTTAGCAGTATTGTTATTGCTATTAGAAGCGAGATTGCTAATATCATTTTTATTGGCGTTGTTTGCAGTGTTATTAGCAGTATTATTTGCCGTGTTAGCATTTGAATTGTTTGCTACACTGGTATTGTTATTACTGCTGGTAGAACTACTATTACTTGTGTTGTTATTAGATGACCTACTATTAGCATTTACTGTGGTTGTGCTACCATTAACTGTAGTGTATGAATTTCCGGGTTGTGGAAGACTTAAACCCATAGTTGCACTAGAAGCAACTTGTCCACCCGTAGCAATGATTGATTGTCCTATACCCGCACTACCAAACACATAATTGATACTTACTTTACCATCTTGGTCTTTGGTTACCAATGCAGTAAAGTTAGGACCATCAAAGTCAAAACTGTGTACTTTGTAAAACTCTACTTCACCGATCTTACCAATCTGTGAAGTAGAACTACATCCTACAGTCAAATAAATTGTAGCACATAACCCAGCCTTGATAACAAGACCAACGATAGTATTATTTTGGTTCATTATTTTATAATAAATAGAATAATGAACCACCCAACTTTATAAAAAGTATGTTAATTAATCACAGAATAAAAAAACAACCCAATAATTACTATTGGGTTGTTTAACTTAACTATACTGCTACTTCTCCTTTAATTGCTGGATGTGGGTTATAATCTATAATTTCGATATCTTCAAACTTAATATCAAATATTGACTTGCCCGGTGTCTTGATATTCAATCGTGGTAATTCTCTAATATCTCTGGTTAATTGTAATTTAACTTGTTCCAAATGATTTTCATATAAATGAACATCTGCCGCGCTATATACTAATTGACTTGGAATCATGTTAAGTTGATTTGCAATTAAATGTGTAAACAACGCATAAAATGCACAATTAAATGGCAGACCCAAGAAAGTATCAGATGATCGCATATTAAAGTAACAATTCAAACGATATTTTGGAATACCTGTTCTATCAAAATCTTCATCGGAATATTTATAATACATATTTTCATTTCTTGAATCTTTCTCCCGTGCGATTTCCAAACGTTCTTGCCATGTCAATTGTTCTGTACCAAACTGAATATAATTGTGACACGCTGGCAATAGAGCGTCTTCTCGGTTATTACTATGATATGGATGCCATGCGGTAATAATGATTCTACGACTATCTGGATTGTTCTTTAGATCATTGATTGCATTAGTAAGTTGATCCACCGTTTCAACGGACCACCCTTTGACAATCATGTGATCACCATTGTTTTGACCAATTGGGCTAATACGATGTGGAAAGTTTCTCCACATTCCACCATAACCATATCGTCCAATACTTCCCCACTTTTTGGCAAATTCATCATTATTGATGATTTCTTGTTCGAATTCTTTTTGTGTCATTTCACGCACACAATTTTTTTCAATATCCTCGATATGAACATCATAATCGGGTTCGGTGAGTGTTTTACAATGGTTAAGATACTTTTGATAGGGCCATTCAGTCCAGAATGTTACGCCGTTCTTTAGAAGATACTGAATGTTTGTATCTCCATTAATCATCCACAATAGTTCATGCACTACACTCTTCCAGTGCATTTTCTTTGTGGTAAGAAGAGGAAATCCACGTTGTAGATTGACATAAATCTGCGCACCCCAAACCTTTCGGGTGTTTATACCGGTTCGATTCTTAGAAAGTGTTCCTAAATCACATATGTCATTAAGAAGGTTTATATATTGTTCTTCGTAATTATTCATTTTTATATTTATTGTCGATAAAGTTTATACAAGATCTTTCCCAGTCTCTAACATCATTGATATCGGGTCCAAATTTTGCATCATACGTTATCGTAACCTGTTGGATTGTCAACATTTTACCATTTTCACTTATAACCAATTCACCTTCATATGGAGCTACACGTTCGACCCATACATCGAATTTTTTATCAACCTTGCTTTTCCATATTATGTAATTCATATTAACTAAATTTACAGTCTTCCGGTTGAGTATACTTTAGACTTTCTGGTTCGGCAGAAGGTCCATTATTCAGAAATGACAAACTATAACTGTATTTGCCAATATGAGCTAATACAACTCGGGTGTCACAATATAACTTGATTCCACTTTGGGTTGCTCTATGACAAAATGCAAAATCTTCTCCGATGTACTCGTTGTCGTAAATCATTGGATAAAAATAAGGATACACATTGTATTGTCCGCCCCAAATCTTAACCCGTTGCATATTGTAATGTTTTGCAATCGACTCATATACACTACGATGTGTGTACATAAAGCCAGTTGCAGCGTACTTCACTTCGTATAACCCACCCTGTTGTCCCAATTTGACTTCCTTGTCAACAAACTGTGTGGTAAGTACCGGCCAACCCTTTACACTATATGGTGCACTAACAAAAGGAAGACCCATACTGACAATCTTCTCAACATCATATGGCCAGAAAGTAACATCAGCGTCAATCCAAAACAAATGTTCAAAGCCAGCGTCTAACGCTTCTTGTGCCATTGCGCATCGTCCTTGGTCGATTGCTGACCAACCATATTTTCTCCAAACGGTGTATCCCATCGATTCCAACTTACGAAGAGATTCGTCAACTGGTGGTTCAATGTGATGTCCTACGGGTACAAGAATTACTACCGAGTTTTTCTTAACTGGCTGTACATTAACAGGTTGTGGAGTTGGAAGTTTGGGTTGTTTTTTACCACCCAAATTTTTTAAGAAAGAAACAAATTTTGAGATCATAAATATTCGCCGATAAATAGTGAAATAATCACTTCATGTCTTTTTATATTTCACAACCTTGTGTCCATTTTCAAATTCAATGTACAGTGAACTTTCAGTGTGGTACTTACTCAACGGAGGCATGTATGTATCACCTTCATATTCACCATTAACGTGAGTAATATAAAACTCATCAATAGCGTCCATGAACAATTCATACGTTTTGGCACCACCCGCAACAATAACATCACGTTTTTCAGCAACCTTTAGTACATCAACATATGACATTGTACACATCGCAGTGTCTTTGAAAGGATTAAACCAACGATCTGTAAACGAATCGGTTAACACCAATAACTTTCTGCCAGGAAGTGGTGGAAGTGTTCGATATGTGGTTGATCCCACAACAAGATACTGATTGGCAGTAAATGTCTTGAACCACTGAAAGTCTTCTTTGATACTTGGCCAAGGAAGACCACCACCCCGTCCAATCAGACGGTTTTTATCCATTGCAGCAATTGCTTTGATCATGTCAATATGTAGGTTAATGCTTTCTGTTGTGTTTCTACCACAGAATGTATGTCGGTGTCAATATGTAAATAATTGTTGGTTGGAGGAGAATAGTAATCGACCATACGACCATCACGTTGACGACTACTTGTCAAGTAAATTTCTTTGACATTAGCTTTGGTTTTAACCCAATCACGTTGGTCTTTAAATGGACTCACCGCTGCAACAATGACATAATCATAGTAATGATCTTCTCCTAACGCAAATATCATCATGCGTTCCACATTTAGTCTACGTCCTTGTTCAGAATAGTCATTATTTTCTGTCAACCTTCTAAAGTTATCACCGTCAATGACTCTGTATGATTGAGATATAAAACATTCACATAGTTTATTTGCCAAAGTTGTTTTTCCACTGGCAGGTTGTCCCGTAATCCAAATAATCATACAGAAACAGTTCTGTTATACCTTTCAATAATGTTACGAATATTAGCAGCACCAACCGGATTCATACTATGAACCACATAAGGTGGATGTTTAATACCCATATTATTACATTGATTAAGTAGAAACTGACAACAATCGTATCCAGTTTTTTCTTTATATTTTGTATAATCAATTTTATCACCATGCAAACCATCACCATAGTGAGTGTCTGCCAAATCATGATCATACGCAACAAACTCCGGAATACCCAAGTTCAATATAATATTACGAAACTCCGAATAGTTACGAATAATAGTCCATTCAACTTCAGGCAGTCTTACCCAAGTAACATCTTCTGGCATTCTAATATCGTCCAAAAATAAATAATACTTCTTCATACAAAGTGAATTTGATCAATACCTTCTTCTTTAGAAGGTTCAACATAATTAGTCAACATACGATCAATAACTTCAACAGGCACGTTTCTGCCACCCATTTCTCCACGTTTTTGATTGCGTTCAATCAAAGTATCACGATCAACAACAAAAACATACGCTGTAACCGTAGCACCATGTTTCTTTGCCAAATCAATCCACACTTTACGTGCCCTACGATGCATGTTAGTTGCATCAATACACACATCTTCACCCTTTTTCAAGAGTCGATCAACCTCATGTTCCATGTACTCAAATACACGAGCACTCACGGTTTGGTCGTTTTCATCCTTTCCAAAGACAGCACGAAGAGCGTCACTGCTTAAGTTTATGTATGGATGCGTGTTCTTATACTTTTCTACCCAAGTGGATTTGCCACTTCCCGGTGCTCCCACAGTAATTACAACGTTGTTCATATTTAATCGTTATGTTTAAGTTCAAAGGTTTCACTGATAATCTTACCAGACAAACGTCCCTTTAGAGTCTCACTATAAGACTCCTCGGTTGGACGAATCACAATACCCTCAGCAAGATTACCGTTATCGTACTTCAAGTTGTTAGCAAACTCTTGTAGTTCTGAAAGAGTCTTATTGAAAGACGGTCCAATATCAATAGTGTCAACAATTGGAATTGAGTTATAGAAACAAAACTCTTGCAACTCCTTCCAATCAAGATACTTGTAGTTGTCAATGTCAAATAGATTGAATGCACGAAACTGAATATCCTTGACCCCAAGTAGATTTCCTTGAATGCCAGGTCCGTAAACCTCACCTTGAATAGCAAGATTACGTCCAGAGTTCTTCAACTTGTTCTCAAGATCATACTTTCTAGCGATGACCCAAAAACTGTTCTTATCGTCTTCCTTGAGTTGATAGTTTCGACTACAAACACCAAATCCAACATCGTTCTTGTAAAAGTAAGTTCCACTGCTTCCATCAACCTTTACAGTGATGTAATATGGCTTACCAGTAAGCTCTTGAATGATCTCGGGATTGTTCTTGATATTGTCCTCGTCAGTCTTACGAAGATAACTAGGCATCAGACCAACCATTTGACCTGCCAATTGCGCAGAAAGCGGCTTTTCATAGTGTTTTGCGTAAACATAATGACTTACATCACTTCCAATAACATCTGGCTCTGTAAACACTACGGTATCATGTCCAAGAGTCTTGAATAGACTCATGGGAAATGCAATACCCTGACTAATTTGTCCACGGAGTTTGACAGTCTTAATACGGAAATGCTTGTTACGTAAAAACTCATAACAAGGCTTGTCTTCAAGAACGCTATCAACACAGATATAGATACAAAGGTCTCCTTTCTTGAACTCACCTTTCTTGATACAAACCTGCCAACCCTTGATCTTTGCAAGTTCAAGAGCGTCAGCGTTTGGGTGAGGAAGTACCTCTGCGATTTCTTCGATTGTAGCGACTTTCATAACTTTTTATAGAATATATCAATCGACGGATGAAATCAACTCTTTTTTTGGTTGAACCTTATTTTTATTTTCTTCGAAATACTTTTCTGCCTTTTCGATGACCAGTTTAATAAAATCGGTGGTCATGCCAGTTGACTTATTATGAGCCAAATCTTCTTGAATGGCGTTTTGTTTCCACTTTGGAAGTTTTTCAAACTCGGCATCGTAGATTTTTTTGTATATGTCAGACAATTTCATAATGTTTAGAAAGATGTTGAAATTCGACTTGCGTAACCCATGTTGCTTCCTTTGTTCATACGATATGACACTTTGCTATAGTTTTCAAATCCTGCTTTGCTAGTCACGACAATACTACCTGCCGTTTTATGTCCATAGTGAACATAACCATATGGTTTGTTTTTTCTCGCCACTTTATCCCCACAGGTCAGACAAATTTTAAATCCAAGGTTGTAACGTTCATCCGGAATTGAATTTCCACATCCACAATTGTTCATGATGTGATTATCGTATCATATCCACAACAAAAATCAAGTCATTTAAATTATTGTAAGTCAACTTTTTTATAGATTCGTGTTTAAGTCTGAATCCATGTGCTTCTCCTACGATAACCAGTTCTTCAACAAAATCCATGGCATATTTGTCTTTTAACCACCTATAGTAAAAATCAACTTCTCCCGGTTGAACTTCGACCAAACAGTTTAGTTTTCTGAATACAGTAGCATATAGTGTAAGTGTTCTAAATGCCGACACTTCACTCGGTGGTGCAGTCAACTCGCCGCTAATCAAAAGGTTCACTATAATAAATATTTTGTTAAGGACATGTAAAAGAAAAAATCAACAAGTAATTTGGTCATATGTATCAATGAAACTCAGCGTCAGGCTGAACAACGAAAGGAAATCTATGAAGTATGTTTTGTTAGTATTATTGACTGCGTTTGTTGTGAACGCACAAGAAGGTCCAAAAACCGGTGGACCCGATCCCGTTCCACCACATTTGCGTCCTCAACGTCCAAAATTGACAGAGGAACAAAAGAAGCAACGTGACTCTCTTGTTGCAAAGTATGATACAAATAAGGATGGCAAATTGGATAAGGAAGAACGTATCAAGGTTAGTGATGAAGATCGTAAACTATTGAGACGTTTCGGGCCACCGCCAGGTGGACCAAGAGGTCCAAAGAAAGACGGTGATCGTCCAAGTAAACCACAAAAGAAAGACTAAACAAAAACCCCACTGTAAAGTGGGGTTTCTTTTTTTATTGTTCGACAATGAAATAAAAATCGATGTTTGCTAAATTTTTAGATATTGACCACATAGTTAACTCTTCTTGAAGTTCTTTCAATGACTTTAGTATTTCCACTTTATCTGGTTCATCGGTGATTCCGGTGATTGTAAAATGAGTCTTAACTTTTATATGGTTATCGGGTAATTTTTCGTTTTCTTTTTCATAAGGTTCTTTAAAGTTTTTTGTAAAAATTACATCTGTATCGAATTCATATTTTACAATCTCAACCATTTTTGGTATATATTCTTTTATTTCATTTTCATACCCGATTGCGATTGAAACAATTTTTATTTCGTCATCGATGATGTTGTTTGAATGGGTATATGGTCCTGTAAAAACCTCATTTATACATTCTTTGATCAACTGTTTTAATTCAGATTTGGTCATATTGTTCTATAAATATGGTTGTAAATCGGGTACGCAATAACTTTTAGGAACTTGATTGAATTTAATTGGACTTTTTTTGATTAGTGTACCAAATATCCAGTCTGCAAAGGGCAATACCACATTGAAATTCTTGTTCATGTACCGGTGGTGTAATATATGATGACCATTTAGTTTTCTATACCACGTTTTATACTCAATCTTTCTTTTTTTAGGAAGATGCATGTACCAATGTAATGTTTCGTATATACCATAGTAACATAATGCCACAATATAGTTTAGAACAAAGATCTTCCACCCAAATACCAACAACGGTAAACTAGAAAGCAACGCAATTACGATTCCATTCCACCACGCCATAGGAATCTTTTTACCATCATCTCCCTCTTGAGCGTGATATGTTTCATCATACTTATAAATGTTATGATGTACTTTGGTGTGAGCGTTATATGCGTAAGTAAATTTGAATGGATGTTTGTGCATTACAAATCGATGTAACATCCACTCACAAACACTACACCATAATATACACAAAAAAATCTGAACTAGTATCATTATTATAAATATGACTATTTAAGTTCAAATCGACTTTTCAAATTAGATTTAAAGTCATTTAGTCGATTAAGTATTTCTTCTTTTTGTTGGTCCATATAAAAAGACCATTCTCGTATTTGTTCCCAAGTACGTCCACATCCTACACACGTTTGTTTATCATCTAATTTACAAATACGTCTACATGGATTTCTCATATTTATAAATAACAAACCCCACCTTAAAAGTGGGGTTGTTTTTTAGTTTTTTAATACTTGGAACATTAACTTCTTATATTCTTCCTTACCCAATGACTTACCATCAAGCAACTTGAATAGAAATGAAGCTCTGTTGGTTTCACCATAAGATGAAATAACCAGTTGTGCTTGTTCCTTTCGGGTAGACAATGAACGAAGTCTGTTATTCACAAAACTATTCATAGCATCCACAATCTTGTCTACTTCTTTTTTTGCATCAACAATTCGGCTGATGTCACCCACAATTTGTTTTGCGGTTTCCCAATCCACGACTTCTGCAATTTTGCTTTGAAAAGTGTGAAAATCAGGATAACCTGAATCTAGATAAAAATCCAAAACTTTTTCAAGTGATGAAAATTCATCCTTCAAACGATGACGAATCAAATACCAATCACTCTTTAGTTTGTGCAAAACTTGATCGTTCTTTGAATATACAACAACCCCCTCAAGTTTTTCCCAAGACTTTACTAACATTGACAGGTCATTTATGTCATTAAAAGTATAAGTAGCAGGACGTTTGAGTCCCAATTCCTGTGCAGCTTCGTCCAAACGAGACTGTGACCACAACATATAATGATGATGGTTGATTACGCCAACTAAATACCAATCAGGTTCATCACCATAGTTCAATACAATCTTATTGATAGGACTAACCCATTCAAATAGAATGGAATAATGCCAATTACCATTTAGATCCACAGGTAGACACGTATCAATCTTCTTGAGAATAGTATCCTTGAACAGTTCCAACTCATGACCATTAGCCATAGTAGAAGCATCAACAGTTCCACGGGTTCGTAGAATATATTGACCCTTATACTTGCTAACAATCAATAGAGAACCGTCAAGCTTCTCCATTACAGTACAGTTCCGTAATGAAGTAGGAACAGGAAAGTGATCGGGATTCTCACCCCAGTTGGTAAACTTTGGAAAGCCTGCACTAATCACTTCACCATCGTAATTGACAACAACACTACGTAGGTGTTTGTTGTCTTGCGTCCATTTAGTTCCGATGTGTTGTGGCTGAACCAAGTAAACAACTTCTCCGTTGAGAAAGTGTTCATGCACCATGAATTGGGTGCGGTCAACCGTTGAAACATCTATTTTCACAAGTCTCTAAGGTTGTAAGTATCAAAAGAGTCTACCGCCTTATAAAGGCTATCAACTGCTTTTTCTTTGGTATCACACACATCAAGAATAAACGCTCCATCTTTTGTGTGATCCATATCGTCAAGTTCATCGACTTGATCGTCGGTGAGTTCGATTTTGCGGATGTTGAGACAAACAATGTATTTGGTTTTCATTTCGAAAATAGAATAAACGATTGGTATTGAAAAATCAAGAAGTTTTTTGAAAATTGTTTTGATTGATAGTAGGAGTCGAACCTACAATCCCCACCCCTATTTAGGTTTATATGATGGTTACGCCTGTTTTCGCCATGAACCTCATTGGGCTACCGACACGCTCCTTTTCCAGTTAGGTAATATCAATCAAAGAACTAAAAATTGGAGCTAAGGGACGGTTCGTTATCCATCTACAACAGGTTGATCCGATAACCATTCCGGTGTCCTGTGTTCTATCCCAATTCATCCATTGGTTATTACAAATGACTGGAGGCGTATTACTCGCACTCTCCTCAGCATTAAAATTGTTGCCCATTTTTGTCGCAGTGTAAAGTGACTGGAACCATTATCACTTGGGCGGCACTGTCTGGTTGAGTTGAGGAAACACTGATTAAACTTCCACGCCTCCCGGCTTTCACCGATCACAGGTAGCACGTTCCTTGTTTACCAACTCTGAAATATTATTCTACTTTAGCTTCGTGAATAACACGATCAATTTCTTTCACCAAATCTTCTTTTGATTTTCCCGCATGGAAAGGGTGTTTCATATAATCAGCATATACATAATCAACCGCCTTTTCTTTATCAGAGAAAACCTTTTCAACAAAGGTTCCAACGTCAAGACTATTTGATTCATCAAGAATGATGTAAACTTTCATCGTGGGTATATCCTACCAGAGTTTTATAGAAAGTCAACAACTTTTTAAGGAGCATCAACTTCAACCTCGACGATTTCAATGCCCCAGTTTGGCAAATCTTTGCGTTCAGCAATCATCTTTTTAGTCTTGCTGATAAGTTTCTTATCCCAATGAAGATCAGGGTGAGTCAAACACTTTACATTCCAAGGCCAACTGCCACTATAATTTTCGTTAACATACTCTTTGATCTTCTTCTCAGCATTTTTCCTCTGAAAATACACAGCAGCCTGATCAAATGACACAATGTCGTCAGCGGACTTACCCTCGTAAAAGTTGCCGGTAACACTATCCTTGATGAAGTAAAACTTGCGTTTCATTGTGGGTATATTACTTTTCGTCATCTTCTTCAAGTTCGTCCATCATATCTTGGGCTACATCATAACCCTCCCAGTTATCAACACCGGCTGAATATAGACATTCAAGAAACTCTGAATCTCTCCGAAGTTGATCGTATTCGTCTTGACTGATTGTAATAGTTTTTTCACTCATATAATTAATCCTTTTTATTGTTGGTATTAACTGAACTGCTCTTGAAGATGAAATTACACAACACGGTCAACGCCCATGCGTGAAGAAAGTCAATCTCCTTCAATCCAAACTGGTGAGGAACAACATAGTTCCACAACCACATGACGGGAAGAGCAAACAACGCACTCAACCCAACGATTAATGCAATAAATCCCACCACAGCACCGATAGCCAACATAATGTAATTCATAGTTTTTACTCCTTGATAATCTCTAGTTTTTGTTTCCGTGTCAATCTTTTTATTTGATATTCTCTTTTCATTGCCTCACTTTTGGTCTCAAAACATTCTGTATAGACCAATTTTACAGGCAATCTTGTTTTTGTGTATTTTGCACCTTTACCTTTGTTGTGAGTATCAACTCGTTTTTGTACGTCGTTTGAATAACCACAGTATAAAGTTCCATCATTACATTGTACGATGTAACAACAATGGTTCACTCAACAAAAGTAACATTTTCAAAGTTAATCACCCACCCACCCTTTTTGTCAAACTTTTCATTAATAGTCACCTGATACATTTCTGGGTTAATAGAGTTAATGTAATAATTCTCGTACTTTTTAAGATTCTGCTTTGCATTGACCTTCTTGCCAACTACATCACTCGGAATCTCAAGAAAATTCTCTTTGATCCACTGATCCAAAATTTCTTTAGTCAAACTATCCTTGACAAAATACATTTGATCCAGAATATCTACAAGTTCACTATCTGGTTCAAGATAAACTTTTTCCTTCAAAAATTCAGCAAGATGATAACCATCGTGATCGTATTCAAATAAACAATCAATGATGTCTTCTTCAAGAGTTTCACGATTTTCACCGTTTTGACACCATCGCTGATATTGGTCAACGATATGTTTAAACTGTTTGTTGTCACGATTAACCTTTTCCTTAGACAAGGTAGGACGATTAACTTTATCTTGCAATTTCATGTAAGTTTGTTCAACCATGAAATGACCATACCACAGATTTTGAAAATGTCAACTGATTTTTGGAAGTTTGTAATCGGGAATTTGTCCTGAAAACCAAAAGAAATCTTCCTCGAAACTATAAAAGAAGGTTTGTCCGGTTACGGGATTGTACGCTTCCATAACCTCACGGTTATTTAATTCACGACGTTTCCCACGAAATTCCATATGGGGATACTTTTCTCTGATGTTTTCAGGAACATGAATGTTCATGGTTCGTACCGACAGATATAAAGGACAATATCACTGTTATCAAAGACATCTTCAATAATGGCATTAACAATATGCCAAGATCCTCCACCCAACATACATCCCATATTATGAGGCAGACTCAGACTGTTCAACTGATGACTTTCCGCATGTTTTTTGATTGAAGATAGTCCGTTATAGACTGCCTCATAATTGGTATGACGTTGTTCACGACCATAACGAAATTGACTGTAACAGTTGTAAATGTAGAATTTACCATCATTTGTCTTTACCCAACTGAATGTACCTAACTTGGAGTAATCACCCGCCTTAGTTTTACAGTCTTCTTCATACACCTCTGGATATCTGGCACGAATTTCTTTGGCAATTCCGCTGCCCATGGTGTTTTGACAATTGGCTTGATGGATGATGCCTTCAGCACCACCATCAAAAATGTTACAGTCTTTTCGAACAATCATTTTATTGTAGTTTTGATCGAGCACAGTTTAAATTACTTTCAATTCTGTGACGTTGATTTGTTGGCAATATGTTTTTATAAAGATCCGATAACAATAGTTTTGCAGCATCAAACGATTCTTGATAGTATCCCATATGGTATGTAGATATTATGAAATAGTCTAATGTTGACCATCCAGTGTCAGTATATGAATCCTTTTCAATCCACACGACTCTTTTATTTGGAAATGGATAGTTATTGCGAACAGCTATATTTGAATATAGATATAAGTTTGGAATATCATCAACATGGTTTAAATAGTAGTCACATAAACGCATTAATGATTCGTTACGAATTGGATCGAAATTAAATGCTTTTTGCCAATATTGGACAGCAGTTTCCATATTTCCAATACGTTCGTTCATACAACCAATTAGGTACAGTCCATAATAAATAAATTCGTCTTTCGTCTGTGTTTTAAACAAGTTAATATTTGGATATTTGGGGTGATGTTTTTTGATGTATTGTTCAAAATAAAATGTGGCACGTCGAACAATTTCTTTAGCGTGATCTAACTTAAAAGGAAATATCTCGGGATTGACAGCATCATTATACGATTTACCGACATAAAATAAATGATACATATCAGAACATTCTTGTTGTGTAACGGTTTGATTTTCCAATTCAAGAGCATCAATAAAAAACTTAAACTTATTTTCCCACGTGATTCCACCGGGAAGAAGAACGTGACGAAATCCAATTGGTAAATTTCCCATTGAATATGCACCATTGTCCTTTATATGAATCGTTTCATGTCGTTTATCTTCAGCAAAATACCATGGCAATCCAGCCTTCCATAACCACATACGGTAATAATCGAAGTTGCCACTACGAGCAACTACATTCCATGCATCGTGTGACTTGATGATATCCCAATCAAAGTCATCATCAACTTCAAGAATTTCATCCGCGTCCATTCGTAGAATATAATCACATCCATGATTAGCTTGAAGACAATATTGAAGTGTATGGTTTCGATTATAACCGGGGTATTGCCATGGTTCATAATACAAAACACCGGGAATATTTTTACTTTCAAAAAAACTCTTAATTATGTCCTGTGTTCCATCGGTTGATCCGTTGTCTTGGATTACCCAATAGTCAATGTGTTTATAGGCCGATTCAAGCATGCGTTCAATAACCGCCGCTTCATTTTTAACCATTGCATTCAATACAATTTTTACTGATTTGTTGCTCATATGTTTATTAAGGTTTAAAATCTATATTTAGACGTTGTTCTTGTTCACCAAAACGTGCGTAGTTTGTTCCCTTATAAAAGTTTGTAATACAATCAGGATTATTTATATCATATGCCCAATCAACTTTTCCTAGTTGTTCAATACGACGTTTTATTTGATTTGAATAATAGTTTTGAATATAACGTACATGACGTAAAATATCACCATGGTACTTCCATCCCAATCCACCATTGCTCACTTTGGTATTGACATTATAAAAATATTGTTCATAACAAAAATGATGTAAATGAACTATTTGTGTATTTAAAAATGTTCTTAACATTAATTCGTAGTCGTCTGCGCTATTCAAGTATCTATTATGACCACCAATCTTCATATATAAGTCTTTTTTCCAAGACTTTGGATGATTGAATAAACTCCACAATCTACGAATTGTTAATGGGTTAACACTTGATGCACACGCGACTTTAATTTGTCTATCGTGATAAGGATGTTTTACATTGTAATATGTTCCATATCCCCAAGAAAATGTATCACCATCACCATACGTTATTTCTTCTTTACTTTCAAAATTCATTTCAACCCAATCGGCATAAACGAATCCACAATCTGGAAATTGTTTGTGTGTAAGTAATAATTTTTCCAACGCGTCTTTTGTAAATGCATCGTCATGATCAAGTTCAACAATATAATTTGAAGAACAATTCATTGCTGCATTAAACTTATTATGACCAATACGGGAATATTTGGATTGATTTAAATTTTTATTGATTGAAATTCTACTATCGGATTTCGCCAACGTTTTAACTATATCCCACGTTATATCATCAGTGGAATCATCATAAATTGACCATTCCCAATTTTGGTGGGTTTGGTTTTTTAACGACTCATAAGCAACAAATATACGATCTTTAGTATTACATGTAACGGTGTATACTGACATCTTATTTATTGAATTGTTGTTAATTATACTATTTTGAATATAACGTTTAAAAAACTCTTCAATAAAATACTTAATACCATAATATTTTAATTCTGAATTTGAAAGAAGATATAACTTCGATTTTAAATATCCACACGATTTTATAATTGGAAAATCTATGATGTTTCCAATAACAACGATGATATCTGGCTCCCAATTAACATAAAATTCAAGGAAATTAGAATCATCAACAAATGTTGCTGTTTCTATTCCTGAATACTCTGATTGATACTTCGGATCTTGTGTACACAGTTCTAAATTATCCGAAATACCATATATTACCACCTTTATGATCTTTAAAGGCATATCAATGTTCAGTATTAAAGAAAAAGACCTGAAAGAGTCTACCAGTTTCTAATGTTTTACCAAAATAATCCCTACTCATGTGATACAATTGTCCCCTATACATTACTAGTCGATTAAATATATTGCCAAATGAATCGACTGTTTGCCACTTAGTAATATCATTTCCATCCGATTCCACGTTTTTAACTAAATCTTCCGATAAGTCAGTAGAAGAATAAGCTCCCGTATCATTATGACGATATGTAGCAGTCCCCCCTGTTAATGGTGCATTCGGAGTTAAATAACATACTGCTGCCCATGTATTATGTGGATCGGCGTGAATCCATGATTTATCCCATGCATATGTTAATTGAAACGACCCATTATATCCATCATCTGGAAATGATATAATATTACCTCCCGCATTATATACAATTCGCTGTAACGTATCCTGTATCGACATATTTAACATTGGAAGTGTACGTGCGCCGGGATAATTTCCCCTAGTTGAAAACTCCTGAGACAAAGCAAATCGTCTCACTTCATACGGATTTTCATAAAAGTCGTCAGTAATAATAACATTTGTTTTCATATTTAAATATAAATATTATTTACTTGTCCTGACGTATTTTTTTAAATAGTTCATTTGCTTCATTATTATTAATGATTCGTCTAGAACCTTTTGCATGTTTTTCACATACATTACGAATCCATCCACCACAAGTTGAACCAACGTCAACTGTGCTGCCACACTCTTCACATATATACTTAGTATGTGATTCGTAAAAATCTACAATCGGAGTAATTCTATCATCTCCACCCATGTAGTAAAATCGAAGAGTTCCAAACTTTTCCTTTATTTGAACAGCAACCACTTGTGGAATAGGAGTTTGTTTAACACGTAGGTAGTTATAACGAGACTTCTTGTACAATGACATCAACTTCTTATACCAAGGAAGTTTGTTATAATGACGTTTCAAATTTTCATAATTGGTTTCACTGTAATCAATCATGGATTGAATGTCCGCAAACATTCTGTCTAAATGCAGAAACCATCCATCTTTACATTCGATTCCAAACAGTCCATAACAATGTTCCTTGTTTTCGTCAGACTTTTTTAGAATCTTCGGATACTTTTTAACCAAATAACTTTCAAGTTCTTCGTTCATACTTTATACGTTAAATGTGTATGTTTGTGTATTTGCACTATCGAACGTAAACCCCTTGGGGTCCAAATTAATGTTACACAAGGCAGCGTTATCGATAATGGTCTGAATGTCATGTTCTACACGTTCAGAACTGAAACATTCGGTTGAAACCCATCCGTTCTTAAGAAGGTGAGCGAGAATTTGTTTTGCAGCGTAATTAGAGTTTGTCATATATTAGTTTTGTAAAGTTTTTCATCAATGCACTAATTGCATCAGTTTTTCCTTGTTCACGTCCCCTTTCATATGCATCTTCATTGATATGTCGGAACAACACTCGAAAGTTGGTGACTTTTTGATGTTTATTAAGGTTGACAGAAACCACATCGGGATAGTCATATACAATAAGTGAAGTTTGACCGAGTATTGGTCTTGCAACAAAACCAATATCGGTCAAAAACTTGTGACTTTCTTCGTGTAACAATTGTGTAGTCATATAACCACTAATATATACCAGATCAGTCAACAATTCAACTTATTATAGTTCTTTAACGTGATGGTCTGCCTTACGAATGTTCTTGTTGTTCATGATACGAACAATATCATCAAACAACAAAGGAGTTGCATGACCATCCCAACCACAATCGAGAGTAAGGCCATCAGTACAATCAACTCGGGTTGATGGATAACTATAATGGCTATGTCCACACAACATGTAAGATCCCTCCTTCATGTTCTCCCATACAGCAATAGGAAAGTGGTTCATAACAACATACTTGCCCTTAATCAAACACTCATAGTGATAACCAAGAATACTCACGTTACGATACCTATAAGGATATACCTCAATATCATCTCGTTGGTACTCTGTAGCAACCATCTGTCGATACATCTTGTAAATAGGATTTGGATGGTTACCCCAAATCAATTTGATGTTTTGACACGTAATTTGACTTAGATATGCGTCAAACTGTTCTTCACTGGTATTAAGACAAAAGTCTCCCAACGAGAACAACACATCATCAGGGCCAACAAGTTCATTGATCTTGGCAATAACCCCACGATCATGTTCTTCAACACTGGAATACCCACGTTTACTCCAAATAAACGCTTTCTTATGTCCAAGATGTAGATCACTAACAACCCAACACTTGACATCATTGTACTTTTCGATTCTCATGACAATAGTTTACTCCCGGTTCACAATAAACTCAATCAATTTCTCAACAAATTCATCATAATCGGAATAATACTCCACAAAATGACGTTTGGGACTATTTTTAACGGTATCGACATAGGTATTGAGAATCATTTCAGTTTGATACTCCACATCAAATTTACGACGATACTCGGGTTCACAATAAATGAATATCTGTTGTCTATTTTCTTTAGTCAAATTACGTTCCAACGCCGCACCAAGCTCAAACAACGTAATTGGTGCCAGAGTTTCATGACTAAAATAGAAAATAATGATATCAGCCTGATGTAGTTGATGATATTCCCAACTGATTTGTTCCGCACTTTCGTTTGGATCACTCATGTTGAAATTTTCACGTCTAGGATTATAAACAGTACCATTACAAAACTTAATCCGATCAAATAGATTCTTTTGCCAATCTTTTGCACCTGTAATACTACCAGCAAAAAACACTGACGGATACGGATTGTGAAAATTTTCGTAATTAGGTGCTTCAATGTATTTCATGACCAATTATCCTCCATAATTCTTTTCTCTTTGGTACCAATCGTCTTAGGATCAACTAAGGCATAATAAATCTCTTTCCAATCAGTTGTACCATCAAATCCAGCCTTATCATCAAGTAGGAAATTGAAGTAAAACTTATCATCAAAATTGCAAATCTCCGTGTTTTTACACCGATGATTACAGTTAATATCGTTAAACTGTAGATCAAATCGACTCGTAATATCCGCAATTGCAGTATAGTGACTACTTGTCCATAGAATAGTTATATGTTCAGGGTGATTAAACAAATAATCAAGAGTTTCCTTTGCATACGGATATATTACAGCACCCTCGTTAAACTTATTATAAGTTCCCGTGATTATGGTATCGTGTAGGTCAATACACCAATACAGTTCTTTCCAATTACGTTCACGCTTTTGTTTGTAAACGTTCTGAATAATCTGAGTCCAAGTTTTCATATGAAGAGTTCGCTCACACTTTCATTGTTATGAATACTATTGATAGCTTTAGCAAACAAATTGCTTACATCCAAAGACACAAATCGATCACCCCACTGATTTTCATGTAAAATATTAGCGGTGTTACTACACAGAAATTCATCAACAGTACCAGTATTAAAGGAACCGTCAAGTCGAGTAATGCCAGTCTTTGTAATACATCCATGTGTAACCGCACAAATAACCTTGTCAGCACCATTTTTCTTACACGCTTCCGCAGCCTGAATCAAAGTACCACAACTTTCAGTCAAATCATCAATAATAATCACGTTTTTACCGTTAACGTCACCAATGATGTTTTGAAGTTCAACCTTTACATCACTGATACGTTTCTTACTGATAAATCCAAAGTCAACACCCAAGGTTGTAGCGTACTTTTCAATACGTTTGACTGCACCAACGTCCGGTGCCATCAAAACCAAGTTACTCTTGTCAAATTTGGTACTAATATAGTTACCAAGAACAGGTTCAAACGTCAAGTGGTCAAACGGAAGGTTAGTGAATCCGCCCACCTGAGGTGAATGAAGATCCATAGTGACCACACGATCAATACCACTCGCTTCAAATAGATCCAGAACCAATTTGGCAGTAATAGGAACTCTACTCTTATCCTTACGATCCTGACGTGCATATCCAAAGTAAGGTACAACAGCAGTGATACGTTCGGCACTAGCACGACGTGCAGCGTCTGCCATGACCAACAACTCCATTAGATTTTCGTTGGCAGGATTGGTGATACCTTGAATAAGAAACACATCATTTCCACGGATATTGTCCTTGAATTGACAATAAGTTTCACCGCTTGGAAAACGGTGGTGGTAAATGTTACCAAGTTTCGTATGTAGATTATCTGCAATCCTCTTTGCCAAATTAAGATTGCTAGTTCCGCTAAAAATTTTCATAGATGTCATGGAGTAAAACGGTTTTAAAGGATAACCGTAAACCTTCGTTTAGTCAATCACAAAGAAGCGTTCTTACGAACAGTAGCAAAGTCAACTTCCTTGACCAATTCGCCGTTATAAAAAACAACATTCAGGTAATCCTCACCGGGATCGTTTTCATTAACGGTAACAAACTTACCATCGATCTTAGTCAACTTGAGACGACCCTTCTTGGAAGCCTTAGAAACGTCCTTGGGATTCTTCTGAATGTCATGCCACTGACCATCACGATACTGAGCACTACACTTGAAAGCACAACGCTGAGTATCACGATTGACCTTCTGCAACAATCCACCACCCATACCAAAACAAGCAATGTTCTCAGTTGCAAATCCAGCCTTGGTAATGGCATACAGAATCTTCTTGATTCCTTCAATGTCAATACCATCACCCCAAAGAACACGAACCTTTGGATTGATAACACAATAACCCCTGCTGTTAATAGTGCCACCGAAGTTATCCCAAAGATTGTACATGATCCAAACCATTTCCTCTTCGGGGGTAGGATGTTGAGGAGTAATACTGTCAGGACGAACCACAAACACACCGTCACGGGCAAGAATACGATCCTTGAACTTGTTTCCAATAATCTTATCAACAAAGTTATAGATATCGTAACTGTCAGATACCACCGTCAAAATACCCGTAGGATACTCGTTAAGAAGGTTCTCAACAACCTGTTCCTCACCATCCTTACCAAGTGCGGTCATCACACTATGTTCAGTGGCAGCAACAGAAAACGCCAAACCATTAAGAGTAGCGTTATAATAGTCGATTGCCACTTCCATAGCCACAACAGTATCGGTCCCAAGGAAGTTAATCAGGTGAGCTGCACCACCAATACCAGCACTCTCCCAAGACGATGCTCCACGAAAACCAAAGTCATGAAGACCAAAGTTCAAAAGTCCACCATCAGAAGTAAGGTCAAGATATTCCTTGATGTTTACCTTCACCTCACGGGACAAAGAAGCCACGGTAATAGGATACCAAACCTGAGACAAAATAGTCTCAAGGAAGTTGGTCAACCAAGCAGTCTTTTCTCCGCCGGTATTCTCAATAGTCATCAACACGTTGTTGATAGGAACCACGGTTCCCTCCTCAACTGCCTTGATAACAACGGGCAACTTGCCACCATACTCATTGAGAATGTATTCCCAACCCTCACGATTGAAATACTTCTCGTCACCAAAGTGCGCCTTACACAAGGTGGCAGCACTTTCAATCTTCTGTCGGGTCACAACGGTTCCCTCCAGATGGTTCTTGATAATATACTGAAGTCCAAAGAATGGAGTTTCAGCAAACTTAGCACCCTTACGACATTCGAAGTAACTATAAACCTTCTCTGTGCCCTTGGGGTATTGATTCCAATGATTCAACTTATAACTGTCTGTCGTCAAACAAATATTCTTATTCATAATGTTTCTTTCTAGTAAGATTTTATCTATACCTTAATCTTTACTTTTTATACTGTATCCTCGACCTCACTCAAAGTCAAGGCATTTTTCCGTCCTCATTCGGTTGGAAATACTTTTGTTGCAACTCAGCGTTGCCACTAAACTTGTCATTGAACATATCCACCAAAACGTGATGAAGAGGTTCAATAATGTCCTTATTCAGTCCGGTTCCAATCGGAACCCACTTGACTTCCGCAATGTCATCTGCACCTTCGGGTTTGCCATAGATATACTTGGCAACAAACAATGCGGTCTTGATCTTATCTTGTTCACCACGATAACGCCAATCATCAATCAAAGTAGATCCAAGATAAGTGATCAGATCCACTTCAACTCCAGATTCCTCACTCACTTCACGTTTAGCGTCTGCCTCCAACGATGGACTACGAGGATCACTGAATCCCCCAATGAACCTCCACTTCTTTTCGTCTGGCTTACGTGCAACCAACACTTCTTTCTTGTCATTAACCACTGCAATATCCACACACTGAAAAGCGGTAGGATACCTATAAGCAGTCGCTGCAATCATACCCGCACGATAATCGGAGGTAGGAGGATAGTTGTTAGAAACACGACGACGAACTTCTGTTCCACTAATGAAGGTGGTTGCCTCCAATTCACAGACGTTATACTTTCCACTGTACGACTTGAGGAAACTGTCCCGGCTACCGTACAGTGTAACCGTTTGAAGCGGAAGCAGTTGTTCGTTGATCAACTTGTCCAAATTCTTAGACCACACGGGATCAGAAGGATGATCATTGATGTAATGAATTTCCACATTGGGAAACTTATCTGCGATCATTGCTCGTCTCGCACGATAGTCAAGAGGATTGGAGGTGGTGTTTCGGATGATGCTGTTACCCAAGAAAATAAGCACACGATCATGCTTTTGGGTGACAGAGTTAATGAGGTCAATATGTGCCTCATGAAGTTCGTTGACTTGAAAACGTCCAACGATAACGCCAACGTCAGTTGGCTTTGTAGCCTTTTCTTTCATAGATTATCTAAACCTTTCTATGTTAATTTTTATGTTTTTGTAAACGGACCATATCAAAACCTAGGTCTGTCTACGTTGATAACTATACATTACATTCTGAAAAAGTCAACGAATTTTCAACAAATTCTCAAGAACTTTCACGGTACACAACGTGTCATACTTCGCTTCGTGTGGCAATCCATCCACTTCAATGTTAAAGTGTTCGACGAGTTTTACCAAACTACAACTAAGGTCACCGGGAAGATCCCCACGCAAACGAAGGAACTGTGCGATGGTACATGTATCAAGTACACGATAACTCACATACTGTTCCCAACTACCCACATGAACAAGCGTATTGGTGACCCTACGAATATCAAATGCTACGTTGTGACCAATAGGAATCAACTTGTCTTTACTATCACCGTACCAAATACGCAACTTGTCATAGAGTTTGGTACCGGCCTGTTTTTCGGTGATTGCACCTTTGTTGTGTTGTTTCAGATCAATTTGATTGATTTCAAGACTTTCAGCGGTAACACGATAAATGTCGTCATTTGGCTTAATCTTGAGATCCAATTCATCCAACTTGACCATATCACCGTTATCGTATCGACGAATAAAGGCAAAGTAAGCGGTAAGAAGACTTTTATCGTCACCAATACCACCGGTTTCAACGTCCAACGCAATGTAATGATTCATTACCGTATGATACAGTAAAACTTTGAAACGTCAATCCTTTTTTCTGAAATCAAATACAACCGGATTTTTCTTTATAACATCGTCAATCAAATGTCCCCAAAGTGCTGCGGTTATTAATGTGGGTCCAAGTATAATACACGCTCCAAAATCCCTCAAAGGAAGCGTGGTTTGTTCCTTCTTTGCGCTGAAACATCCAGCTAATACTCCTGTGATTGACCATGTAATCAAAATAATTGTAGTAATCATAAAATTCAGTTAACAATAAGTTTTGTGGATGGAGTTGATGTTCCCAAACCAAGATTACCATTCGAAATAATGGTCAAATTGTTCGTCGGTAATGATACTAAGTTTGGATGATTAACTTCAGGTTTTACCAACGGTGAATTGATAACTACTGTAGGTTCGTTGTTAACACTGATTTCAAAGTTATCACTGTCTTTGAACCGCATTACACAAGTAGCACCGCTACTATGTGTAAAAACCAACTTGTCACAAGTAATTGTCTTTTCGACAGGTGGTTCTGATGCTTTAACGGTTGATCCGGCAACAACCCCAGCGAATCCTCCAAATAGGGTGGAGAAAAACCCTTTACGATTTAACTTATTCATATACTAACATATCATTCGAAACAGTATAAATTGTTATTTTATTCTTTATCCCAGTCAACATTAAACTCTATATCACGTATCATATTGGCATCACCATGATACCCATCTTTAGAGATAATTGATCCTATAGGGTTAATGAGAAATGTATTGGTAACAGTTCCATCCAACGATGTTGTTACAATATAACATTCTTCGACGCTTCCATCTGCAAAGAAAACAATCTTGGTTGATGAACTTTCAAGTATCTTTAAGTCGTTGGTAATTGCTTCCAACAAATAAATGTCATCCAATTCACCATAAATATTATTTTCACTATCAAATCGAAGCGTTGATTCTTTTTGAAGATACGTGGCTTTATGTTTATTGTTGATTAGAAAGGTTTTAAGGTTCTCTTTAGCTTCGTGGTATCTGTTGATGTTGATCGAATCGTAATTATATACAGCAACACTCATCAGTATGGCAAGTAATGCCACAACACACAGAATTTCCAATAAACTAAATCCTTTAACCGATTTCATCTAGTCTATCATATTTCTTTGGATAGTTGTTATCTCTCAATTCACTACGTTTTCCTGAAGTAGAACTAAGACAACATGTCTCATTTTCTATCACCGGATGAAACTTACGTTTGGTGGTGTAAGTATGAGATACGCTGTTCTTGTAACAAGTCTGATAAAAGTCACAAGCAACGCTCATACACTTATTATCATCATTTAACTTGATAGTTTTCACTGTAGTTTGATAGTTTTTACAATTCGTCCACCCGACCCATATTGTGCTTTGTAAATGTTGACAGTCACATTTTGATATGGGGTGAAATTCACATTATTTGTAGTGTCATACTTCTTACCATCAACAATCACAATAGTTCCTTTTGGAGTATTGGTGGTATATGTCTCATACCAGATATAATCGTTGCTTATATTAAGCACACGTGTATTGTGTGGAAGATTACGCAATGCAACATCATACTCATAACGCAAAAACGTAGAACATCCGGTGATTGCAAATAGGGATACAAATAATAGATTTTTCATTCAGTTAACTCAAACTCCTCAATTTCATAGTTGTGACTATCTTTATACATATCAACGTATTTCTTTGCATTCTCACGTTTCATGTATATCTTTTCAATAGTACGATCACCCGTCCGATAAGACATAATACAGTAAATCTTAATCTTGGGTAGAATCGGTACATTATTGGTAGATGCATACGCAAGTGTACCAATAGTAATAAGCGTCAACAACAGTTTCATATCAATTATCGTTAGTAATCCATCGAACCTTCTGAATTACAATACCCTTCTTGTCAGACTTAGGACCATACAACGCACCGTATTGGTTCTTACTGTTAATATAGGCAGTAAGATCGGCACGAATCATGTCAGCGTCTTTTTCATCAAAGTTCTGCGGTAGTTCAATCTTCAAATAGTGTTTCCAAGTACTCATAATTTTTACCAGTGGTGAATAATGTTAGCAATAATAAACGCACATGTTATAAAGTTAACCATAACTATGATAAACCGAATGGAGAAACTAATCAACGCATATTTTACGGGAAGAACCGGAATATCTGGTTGACTTTCATCAGTATGTCCAACTCGGTGATCAATTGTTCTGGCCAACACCAAAAAGAACTTATTCGTTGTCATGTGTATCAAATATAGTTGCAAACATAATAAATGTCAAGACCAACAACGATACGATCCATATAACAGTCATACAACGAGAAACCGAATAATATCACGTTCACCATCTTCCTTGGTACACTCGGCAATTACATCCGGGTGCGGTCGATCACAACTGAGATATACCTTGGTTGAAGTATACTTCATATCCTTGGCAAACTTGGTTTCGATTTGCTTCTTTAGCCACTCAACGACATCAATACTCTTATATTTGTTACTCATAGTTTTAAAATTGGTTTATCGATCACTCTTGAAACAATTGTCAGGATCAACACGACCATAGTTAGGAGTTCCAAGTCCGGTAAGACCCATATAAAGGAACGTAACCTCCTTGCCAATCCAATTCTTCTTGTTCTTCAAGATTTCAGCACGCTTCTCATAACTGCCCTTGAACACAGCGTCAAACGTCACGTTCTTCCAATTGAGAGTAACGTTGGTAGCAGCGCCCTTCCAGTTACCATCACCATCAGTAATGTCAAGAATCGTACCTTCATCATCATCTTCACTCTTAACCTTCACAAGGTTCTTGGAACGCTTATGTTCGTAAGGAGCGTCCATCTTACGAAGAATGCCACCCTCCTGTTGATCATTGAGAAGATTCTGAAACAACTCATTCATATGATCGTTAGACTTGACAATCTTGGTGTCAACCTCAACGAAATACTTGGAAATAGGAATAACACACTCGTCAATCCAATTCTTACGTACACTGTAGGGAGTCTCTTCATCCAACACACCAGACTTGTCCTTAAAGTTATATCCATCGTAGATATAAAACTTGACCTTCTTCTCACTTTCAGCCAGATCGCAAGGATCAATGTGTTTGGTCTTACGAATCAACTTGCTAATTTCATTCAACTGTTGACGAAGATCGTTGTTGAACAGTTCACCGTCAAGAACAGCGTCAGGATACATCTTAAAAAGGGGTTTAAGAGCATTCTCAATATGAGGAACGCTCATGTACTTCTCACCCTTACGAGTAAAAAGACCGTCCTTGGTAGCGATGCAACGATTGCCGTTGAACTTACACTGCATACCCCACTTCTCCTTAGAGAAGTCAGGCTGCTTGCTCAACTTGTGAAGGGGTTGAGCAAGCATCGGTTCCACGTAGGAAGAAATGTCAACGTCCTTGACATTCTTGTGGTATCCTGTCTTGAGCTGTTTCTTGTACTTAGCCTCAATCTCGGCCGTTGCCTGCTCGATTGAGGTGGTTTCATTGGAACGTCCAACATTCTTGGCTTCAGCGTGACTCCACTCGGAAGTCACCTTTTCTCCATCGGAGAGACCAGAGATGGTACGATACTTGTTACCATTCTGTTCCATGTACCAAATACGGATGTTGCCGAGAGTGTCCTTGGTGTAGATCGTATCAAACGTTTTATTCATGTTGAAGACAGAGTACCACGGTGTGTTTGGTTCGTCAACTCTTTTTTTGACTTTCTAAGGAAGCAATCAAGTTCTTCCACTTTTCAGACGGAGCAACTGACTGGTTATTTGTAGCCAAAGCAGTTAGTTCATCCTTAAAATCGGGTGGGAAATTGAACGTGATGTATGCGTAAGTACAATCAAAGTCATCATCATGGTCACTGATGTAACAAGGGTGTTGACTCATGGTTTCAAACACGTCGTCATAGTCTTCACGATTTCCACCTCCATTACGGGTGTAAATTACGATTTTATTATCTTCCGTGATGTAACAATCTCTAAACCGTCCACAGTCTCCTCTGGTATAACCAAGAGTAAACAGTAGGGTATCAGCCATAGGATTGACACCAAACAATACGTTATATAGTCCACTCATATTTTTACTTTCCTTTTATAAACTGACAGTCTGTCAACCATGCGTCACAAGTCAAACACTCACCGTTGTGGTCAAACGCATTGGGTTTGTGACAGGGCAATTCAAAGATATTGCCAACAACTTTATCTGCGATCACCAAAAGTCCAACAGGTTTATTGTCTACATACCTAAATGTTACAAGAGGTAGTAGTTGATTGTACGCTTTAATTCTGTATCCACAACTTTCTTCATGATAGATCACCTCACCAATACAGTGATGTGGATCATTTGAGTAAATAGTTTCTACGATATCACCGGTATAAATCTCCTTACCGTCTCTATCCTTTACGCCGGTGTACCATTGAATGGTTCTACCTTGCTTTAGAATATCTTCGTAAGGATAAAACACCAACGGAGATGCGTCCCAACAGTTAACTTTTTCGTCCCAAACTCTAAATTTCATATTACTTCTTTGTTTTCTTTAATAGTTGATGAATGTTACCCACAACAAGTAGATCTTCATCATACATTGCTAGAGGAAATTCATTGATATACCATCCGTAATTGTCCCATATTACATGACCGTGATGGTTTTTACGGCCAAACTTTTGTCTGACAATATCACCTTCAAAGATTCTATTACCTTTGAGGTCGTTTAGTCCAGTATATTCTTCAATAATGTGGGTACGACGGTTGAAATATTGAGTCATTCCAGAAACGCCTTCACATCCATAAAGAGAACAAGTCATAACATACTTGTTTTCTTCAATGCTCCAGACTCTATAAATAAATTGTCTCATTTGTGACGATGTATAACGTTGGTACAGTTGCCTTTATGAACTAGACTCCATCCCTCACCGTTGTAACTTTGAATGTATTCACATCCATCTATTACCTTGGTTTTATGATTATGACGTTTAATCCACACTCCCGAACCGATTGCGCATACAATAACAGCAATGGCAATTGTTCCCCAAATAATGTCTTCTTTGTGTATCATAGTAGTTTTAGATGTTTAGTAACTGGATCTATAATGGAACTATAATTAGGTCCAATAGCTATACAAGTGATAGTAGGTTCATCAAACAAGTCATTTTCTTGAATATAATAAACTTTTAAACCACGATTAACAGCTTCGGAGCCAATATCAAGCAATTCTTTTTCACTATTTACGGCCAAACAAACCTTATAGAAGGTTCCGTTAATCCATTGTTCTTCACACTTATAGAATGGAATAATATCGTCGGGATATGCTCTGACTAGATTGGTTAAGAAAGCAATACTTGCGTGAGCACCTTGAACAA
>Ga0315904_10000557_pt1 | contig 59254 bp, 49 predicted proteins | sample LakEriMetagenome_6_FD_203529 | JGI IMG/M metagenome (GOLD analysis project Ga0315904, IMG submission 203529) | Freshwater fungal communities from buoy surface, Lake Erie, Ohio, United States - Buoy 12 MA120 | ecosystem: Environmental > Aquatic > Freshwater > Lake | place: USA: Lake Erie, Ohio...
GAGGCCATGAGCAGGTTCTTCGAATACGGAGTGGTCAACGGAGCGTGATGTGGGCGTCGAGGTTGATGAGCGCCTGGGCGAGCATCGCAAAAGTGGCTGCCTCGATCATGTCGAGCGCGGGGTCGGGCTTGGATTCGCCGACTTTGAGCAGGGCGTCTGCATCGGAGGATTTGGAGGCGAATGATTCACGCTGTCCGGTGATGATTTCCAACAAAATTGCAAGTTGGCCTGAAGTCGGTGTTTTCCCGGTGGCTTCGCGATACGCCCACATGGCGCGGGATTCGTCGGTTGGTCCACCGTGTTTGAGGATGCGCTCGCCGAGCTTGCGCGCGGCCTCGACAAACTGCGGGTCGTTGAGCGTGACGAGCGGCTGCAGCGGGGTGTTCGTCGTCTGACGCCGGGTGGCGCAGACATCGCGCGTGGTGGCATCGAAGATCATCATGTTGGGAGGCGTGGTGGTGCGCCGCCAGAAGGTGTAGAGCGACCTGCGGTAAAGTCCCTCGCCTTCGTCCGGTGTGTATTCGGGCAGGAAGTTGTTGAGCGTTTTCCACATGGAGCCCGGTGCCTGATAGGGTTTCACCGACGGGCCGCCGATGGTTTCGGAGAGCAGTCCGGAAAGCGCGAGCGCGGAGTCGCGCAGTTGTTCCGCGCTGAGGCGGCGGGCCGGGCCGCGTGCGAGCAGGGAGTTGGAAGGATCGCGTTCGCGCAGTTCCGGCGTGGTGGCGGAGTCCTGTGCATAGGTGGCGGAGAGAACCATCTGTTTGACCGCGTGTTTCAGATCCCAACCGTGGTTGATGAAATCACGCGCCAGCCAATCTAACAGTTCCGGGTGCGAGGGCTGCGCGCCCTGCAGGCCGAAGTTGTCCGAGGTCTCGACAATCCCGCGGCCGAAAATTTCCTGCCAGATGCGGTTGATTGTGACGCGTGCGGTGAGCGGGTGGTCCGGCGAGGTGAGCCATCTCGCAAAGCCGAGGCGGTTGCGCGGCTGGTCTTCGGGAAATGGCGGCAGCCAGGCGGGCGTCGCGCGTTCCACCTTTTCCTTCGGTGCGGTGTAGTCGCCGCGCTCGAGGATGTAGGCAGGAATGGGCTCGGGCGTTTCGCGCATCGTGACGATCTCGCGGACTTTCTTTTCCTCATCCCGGTAGGCGGCGCGGGCAGCGTTGAGTTCGGCGGTGAGCTGTCTTGCAACGGGGTCCACCGCCGACCGATGATATTCCATGAGTTGTTCGGTTGTGGCGGGCAGCTCGGAGACCGGCTTGCCGGTGAAGATCGAAAGCATTTCGAGCTCCGCGATCGCGCGGCGATGAATGTGGATTTCATCCACCATGCCGCCGCGCAGGCCGATGTCCCGACCGCGTCCCATGAAGTTCAAGCCTCCGCCGATAAGGAAATCGCGGGTGAGGTTGTCACAGGAAGTGGTGGTCTCCGCAGGCTTGCCGTTGAGAAAAATCTTCAGTCCGGCGGCCTTGCGCGAACCGTCGTTGCTGACGGAGATGTGGGTCCATTCACCGACGGGAATCGTTTCAACCGAGGACACGGAGGCGGCGCAGCCGGGCAGTTCGCGGGCGAGAGTCCATGTGACATGACCGTTTTCCAGCAACAGTTCATAACCGGAGAACGGGATATCGAATGACGAGGTGTTGGCGAAGACGACCGCACGCTCGTGGGCCTCGGCCGGTTTCAACCAAAACGACATGCTGAAAGGCTGGTCCGCGTGAGCGATGCCGAACGCCGGCAGCCTGATGAGACTGTCACCATCCGCGAGGATGCCGTTGCCCGATTTGCCCGGTGCCGGTTTGTTGCCACCCGCCTTTGCGCCTTGCTTCGGATCAACCTCGTTTTTCAGCGAATCACCCTCGGTCTCGTCGAGATGGAAAAGTCCTGCCAAATCCGGACTTGGCCCGCTGGGGTGGGATGGATGGGCGTCGGCCGGCTGGGAAAGATGGTGTGCGAGTTTCGCTTCTGAGGCGGCGATCGCGTCCTGCAGCGTGGCGAGGTTTTTTTCCTGCTCCGGAGTCGGCAGTTGCAGCGCGGGTTGTGGCAGGACCACCCCGCGGTCCTTGCCGCCCTGAATGAGGCCGGCTTCGTCGATGCTGTTGAAGAAGGCACCCAACGAATAGTAATCCTTCATCAGGATCGGATCATACTTGTGATCATGGCAGCGGGAGCACTCGAAGGTCAGGCCGAGAAACGCGGTGCCGACGGTGTGGACGCGGTCGGAGATGCCGTCTTGGCGGAATTCCTCGGGCACCGAGCCACCCTCGTTGGTCTTGCGGTGGATGCGGTTGAAGGCGGTGGCAAGACGCTGGTCGCGGGGGGCATCGGGCAGGAGGTCACCGGCAAGCTGTTGGATGATGAATTGATCAAAAGGCAGGTTCCCGTTGAATGCACGGATCACCCAATCGCGATAGGGCCAGGCCTCGGTTTGGATGTCCGCCTGATACCCGAACGAATCGGCATAGCGCGCCACATCGAGCCATGCAATCGCCCGGTGCTCGCCGAAACGCGGTGAGGCAAGCAAGCGGTCCACGACTGCTTCCCTCGCAGATGGGGCGGACAGAAAATCATCAATCTCCGCCTGAGTCGGCGGCAAACCGGTAAGATCGTAGGTCACACGGCGCAGCCAGCGTTCGGGCGGGGCCTCGGCGCATGGCTGGAGTCCCTCCTTTTCCAAACGGGCGAGCACGAAGGAATCGATCGGGTTTGCCGGCCATGTCGTGTCTTTGGTTTGCGGCACGGGAATATGATCCGGAGGCGCGATGAAGGCCCAATGTCCTTCGTATTGCGCTCCTTGATTGATCCAGCGTTCGATGAGCGCGATCTCCTCCGGCAGCATCGTCAGATGGGACTTCGGTGGCGGCATGACGACATCCGGGTCCGTGGAACGCATGCGCTTGAGCATGACAGATGCTTCTGCGTTGCCGGGCACGAGCGCGCTCCCATCCGAGTCCTTGAACCGCGCGGCGGCTCCCTCGAAGGTGTCGAGACGCAGATTGGCTTCGCGTCTTCCCTCGTCGGGTCCATGGCAGAAGTAACACTTGTTCGAGAGGATCGGCTGGATTTCCCGTGCAAACGACACGCGCGCGGATCCATCCGCCGCAAGCTGCCCGCAGCAAACGAACCAAAGGGCCATCCAACGATTTGTCGCGTTTGAAACCATTCCGGAAACTACTTTTTGAAGCCTGTTGTTCTTTCAGTGCTTGGATCGCGGCCTCGCACCGCGCGGAGCGGATGACTTGCGATGCGCCGCCATGTTGTCCGTCCGTCCGGAAACCCCTCAAATTTTCGGAAAAAAAATCCTCCGGGTTCTTGACAAGCGGGGCGGGTATTCAAAGCATCCCGCGCATGGCTACCAAGAAAATCGCCCCCGTCAAAGACCGCCTCTCCAAGACTCAGATCGTTGATCAGATCGCCGGAGACACCCAACTCACCCGCAAGCAAGTCGCTGCCGTCATCGACAGCCTTGGCGAAGTGATCGAAGCTCACGTCAAGAAAAACGCCGTCGGCGAGTTCGTGCTCCCGGGTCTTCTCAAGATCAACACCGTGCGCAAACCCGCCGTGAAGGCGCGCAAGGGCATCAACCCCTTCACCAAGGAGGAAGTGATGTTCAAGGCCAAGCCCGCCACCACCGTCGTCAAGGTGCGCGCGCTCAAGAAGCTCAAGGACATGGTTCTCTAACCGTTTCCCATCCGCTTCGATGCGGGCCGTCAAACGGCGGCCCGCTACCAACCTGAACCACACCCGCCGCACGGCGGGTGTTTTTTTGTGTCATATGTCAGAAACCGCTGGATCACACCGCCGATGCGGCGAGATTGCGCCGGCTTACGCCACACGCTTGCATGGAGTTGCCCCGCAAACTTGAAATCCTGGCCGATGCCGCGAAATACGACGCCTCCTGCGCCAGCAGCGGCGCGGCGCGCAAGGACTCGCGGGACGGCAAGGGAATCGGTTCCACCGGCGGCATGGGCATCTGCCATTCCTACACGCCGGACGGCCGCTGCGTCTCGCTGCTCAAGGTGCTGCTGACGAACGCCTGCATCTACGACTGTCATTACTGCATCAACCGCCGCTCCAGCAACGTGCAGCGCGCGCGCTTCACGCCCGACGAAGTGGTGCATCTCACGCTGGAGTTCTACAAACGCAACTACATCGAGGGCCTCTTCCTCAGCAGCGGCATCATCCAGAGCGCGGATCACACCATGGAGCAGGTCATCGAGGTGGCCCGCAAACTCCGCGAGGAGCATCACTTCCGCGGCTACATCCATCTAAAGACCATCCCCGAGGCCTCGCCGGAACTCATCGGGAAAGCCGGACGCTACGCCGACCGCATCAGTATCAATATCGAACTGCCCACGCAGGGCGGGCTCGACGCGCTCGCCCCGGAGAAAAACCTCACTCGTATCCAGGCGGCGATGGGTCACATCAAGGGCAGGATCGAAGAACGCCGCGCGGAGAAATCCAAACCCGGCGCACCCAAACCACCGCCCTTCGCCACCGGCCAGAGCACCCAGATGCTCGTCGGAGCGGATGACGCCACCGACGGTGTCATCCTCCGCCGTGCCGAAATGCTCTACGGCACTTATCAACTCCGGCGCGTCTATTACTCCGGGTTCAGCCCTATCCCCGAGCCGTCCAAACTGCTGCCCGTGAAACCGCCGCCGCTGTTGCGCGAGCACCGCCTCTATCAGGCCGACTGGCTGTTACGCTTCTATGGATTCGAGGTGGGCGAGATCACCTCCGACGACACGCCCAATCTCGACCTGGCGCTGGACCCGAAACTCTCGTGGGCGCTGCGCAATCGCGCTCTCTTCCCGGTGGATGTGAACCGCGCGCCTCGTGAAATGCTGTTGCGCATTCCCGGTCTCGGCGTGCGCAACGTAGAACGCATCCTTGCCGCCCGCCGCCACGCCAGACTGCGTCTCGCCGATCTCGTCCGCCTGCGGCTCTCCATGAAAAAACTCCTTCCCTTCATCATCGCCGCGGATCACACGCCCGTGCTGCTCGATCTTGATGGCGACGTGCTGCGGCGTCGTTTCCTGCCGCCGCCAAAACAGATGGAACTCGATTTCGAAAACCCCCAACCCACCCGCGCGGACGCGCAATCCGTGATGTCGGGCGAACTGTGACGAAAAGGCCAACCCGGTTCAAACGACCTGCTCGAAACCTTCGAGTGATGCATTCAATCCCGGATGGCCGGACCTCGCGCTTTTTCACTTTCAAATGCCGCAGGGAGCCGAAAAGCTTGGATTCACTTGCACGCAGTTCGGCAAACGCCCGTCCGCCAGCAGCATGCGGCTTTGCGGATCGAGTTGAAACGCCATGGAAACTGTTGTCAGTTAACGCCTGTGGGTGGCATTGATCTTCAAAAGCAAACCATTGGCCGATGTCTGCTGAACCGCTCATGGCCTCCTGGCTTGTTAGAGCGGTAGCGACAGATAAGCGGAGTGACGCTTTCTTACCATGTGACAAACCATCGCCAGAATTTCCGTGGTCCGTTGAGGGAGATGTTCGCATCGAGATTGGAGCCGTCTCCGCTGACGGCAGAGCCTTCATCGGTCCACTCGATGAGATCGGGCGAAGTCTGGAGTTGATAGATGGCTCCATCCGTCGTGGCAATGCTCACGGTGCTCCCGCTTATAGTTGCGCGTGGTTGTGTTCCGGGGCAGGCGAGCAGGTGGGACCAGAACGGGCGCAACAGCGGCAGTCCGAACTCATCCAGCGGTGTGCGCGCATCCACGACGGAGGCGCCGTGGTAGTTCTGCGCGCTGCTGTTGTCCGATGGTTCGATGTCCGTCATGAACTGATGCGTATAGGCAAATGGAAACGCGCCATTCTCCGGGGCGCATTCCTGTCCGAGTGGCGGCAGGCCCAGTGCGTACCAGCCGGAGCGGATCTGCGGCGCGGTGACGAGCGGGTCGCGCAGATGACCGATGCCATACACGCGGTCGGCGGGCGTGGCTCCGGAAAGAAACATCCAGTCGGCGGGGCGGGCGGCGCTGTTGTTCCAATCGCTCGCGTTGAAGATCACGGCGCGGGAGCAGAGGTGCAGCTTCGAGATCAAAGCGGCATGGCCGCCGCCCTGCGAGTGGCCGCTCACGACAAAGCGCTCCCAACGGATGCTGTTGTCGTTGTTGAGGAATTGCGCCCAGTTTTCCTGCGGTGCCTGCGTCTGCAAATACAGCAGCGCGGTGATGAGGCGGTTCTCGATGGAGTTCGCGCGGTTCACACTCACAAGCGCCGTGCGGTCGGTGCCATCGATGATTTCCCCGCGGACCATGCCTGCGGCGTCCGGCCCCTGGTCGGAGGTGATGTCACCCACGGCAGGCGTGTTCACATACATCAGGCCGAGCGCATGAAAGCCGCGGTCTGCGGCGCAGCGCAGCACCTGTCTGTAGAGGAAGGGCTGCGCGCCCGTGCCGGGCAGGAAGAGAAACAAGCGACCGCGTTCGGCGGTGGCGGTATTGCGGTAGGCGTGGTTCGAGTTGTTGTAGGTGGTGATGGCCCCGTCCGCCGCACTCGGCGTGAAGGCGCGCGCGGTGCTGCTGTTGACCACCAGGCCGCGCAGGTCCGCGCTGTCATAGCCATCCGCATAAAGTCCGCCCGCGAATGCGGTGCTGAGATAGTTTGCTGCGTTCACCCCGCCGAGTGTGGAAACGAGCAGGCGCTCCACCCCCATGCGGTCGTCCTTGAGCCAGCGGTCAAACCATGCGCGGGTGTAGTGATGAAAGCGGTCGTGCTCCGCCGTGGTGCCGGTGGAACCCCATTTCAAATGCGCCGCAACGGTGGCCCCTGTCGCGAAGACAATCTCGGCGCACGGCACACCATGCGAACGCCAATGATTCCATGCCGTGATCTTCACCGTGGCGCCCGTATTTCCCAATTCGCTCGCCTGACCCAGCGCGGGCACGCGCGGTATGCGCAGCGGCACGGGTGTGAAACCTCCGCTGGGAGATCCGGCGTCGCCATTCTCGCTGATGGCGAGATTGTCCCATGCCACGATGCAGTCCACGCGTGTGTCTTCTTCCTGCGTGCGCGAGAGAGCGCGTGCGCCAAGCGACCAGCCGCACGCACCGATGCGTTGGCTGTCTGCCTCGGCGAGATGCGGGTTTGCGGCGGAAAGCAGGTAGTCGATGCCGCTTTTCGCCGCAGTATTGTAACTCACCGCGCTGCCGCCCGACTCTGGCAGCGTGATGACGACCATGTAGCCATCGCGCGCGAGCAACTGCGCGGCCCAATCCACGCTGCTGATGTCCGCGCCGCCGCCGGGCAGCATGGTGACGAGCGGATATGGCGGATTCCAGACTGCCGTGTCCGGCGCGTAAAGCGCGGCGGATAGATTGGTGCCGCCGCCCTGTTGCGGGATGCCCAGTCCGCTGGTCACGCGAATGGCGGCGTTTGCGAGCGAGGGAAAGGCGAGCGCGCAGCTGAGGAGAAAAAACCGAATCATGGAAGCAAGGGAAACCCCGCGTCAGACGGGAAGTTTTGCGTGATGCCGTATGCGGCGTGTTTGCCACATGACTATTTCAAGCAGTCCGCTTTGTTTATTCACGCATCCTCCATGCGCTCGGCCATTTCGGCTTTTTGGAGGGCGGCGGTGAATTCGGTGAAGTCGCCGGCCATCACTCCGGCCAGGTTGTGTGATGTCAGGCCGATTCGGTGATCGGTGACCCTGGACTGGGGAAAGTTATAGGTGCGGATTTTTTCCGAGCGGTCGCCGGAGCCGATCAAGCTGCGGCGGTGGGTGGAGTAGGATTCCTGTTGGGCGCGGAGTTTCTGCTCGTAGAGTTTGGAGCGGAGGATTTGCAGGGCGAGTTCCTTGTTCTTGATTTGCGAGCGGCCTTCCTCGCAGCGCACGTAGAGCCCGGTGGGCAGGTGGAAGATTTGCACGGCGGACTCGGTGCGGTTGACGTGCTGGCCGCCGGCACCGCCCGCGCGGCAGACTTCGATGCGGAGGTCGTCGGGCTTGAGCTCGACATCGACCTCCTCGGCCTCGGGCAGTACGGCCACGGTGATAGTGGAGGTGTGGACGCGGCCTTGTGTCTCGGTGGCGGGCACGCGCTGCACGCGGTGCACTCCCGATTCGTATTTGAGGAAACGGAAGACCTCGTCGCCGGTGATTTTGAGGATCACTTCCTTGAATCCGCCGACTTCCGAGGGGCTGCTTTCAAGGTGCTCGCACTTCCAACCGCGGAGGTCGGCATAGCGTTGATAGGCGCGCATCAGTTCGGCGGCGAAGAGCGAGGCTTCGTCGCCGCCGGCACCGGCGCGGATTTCGATGAGCGCGTCGCGGTCCTCGCCGGGATCGGCGGGCAGCAGGGCGTATTGCAGGTTTTCCGAGAGAGCGGCAATGGATTTCTCCAAGGCCGGGATTTCCTCGGCAGCCATGGCGGAGAATTCCGGATCGCCGGACTTGGCGAGTTCCAGATTGTCGGCGAGCTGGCGTTTGGCGTCTTCGAGTTGGTCCCAGAGGTCGAGTGTTTGGCGGAGCTTGCGGTGTTCGCGCAGAATGGCGGTGGCGCGTTGCGGATCGTTGAACAAATCCGGATCGCCGACCGCTTCCTCCAGTTCGGAAAAGCGTTCGCGGCGTTTGGTGATGAGCGACGAGTAATCCACGCTTGGGAAAAATCTCCATCAGACCGCGGCGGCGAGCGCCTGGTCGAGATCGGCGAGGATGTCGTCGATGTGCTCGATGCCGATCGAGAGGCGGACCATTTCGGGCGGAATGCCGGCGGCGAGTTGTTGTTCCTCGTTGAGCTGGGAGTGGGTGGTGGTGGCCGGGTGGATGGCGAGCGATTTGGCGTCGCCGACGTTGGCGAGGTGTTTGAAGAGTTTGAGCGAATCGATGAACTTCGCACCGGCAGCGGCTCCGCCCTTGATGCCGAAGACGACCATCGATCCGCCTTTGCCCTGGAGGTATTTTTGATTGAGGGCGTGTTGCGGATCGTCTGGAAGACCCGGGAAACGCACCCATTCGACGGCGGCGTGTTGTTGCAGGTGCTTGGCGGCGGCGAGGGCGTTTTGACAGTGGCGTTCCATGCGCAGCGGCAGGGTTTCGATGCCTTGCAGGGCGATCCACGCGTTGTCCGGAGAAATACAGGCACCGAGGTTGCGCAGCGGCCCGGTGCGCATGCGCAGGATGTAGGCCAGCGGCGCGAGTGGCGCCGGCAGGTCATGGCCCCAGCGCAGACCGTGATAAGAGTTGTCCGGTTGGTCGAAGAGAGGATGTTTGCCACCCGCCCAGTTGAAGGTTCCCGAGTCGATGACGATGCCGCCGATGCCGGTGCCGTGGCCGCCGAGCCATTTGGTGAGGGAATGCACGACGATGTCCGCGCCGAACTCGATCGGTTTCGTGAGATATGGTGTGGAGAAGGTGGAATCGACGATCAAGGGCAGGCCGAGCGCATGGGCACTGTCGGCGATGGCTTTGAGATCGGAAACTTCCAGCGCGGGATTGGAGACGGACTCGCAGAAGAAGGCGCGGGTTTTTTCATCCGCGGCTGCCGCGAAGTTTTTGGGGTCGATGGAATCCACGAAGCGCACCTCGATGCCAAGCGCGGGGAGGATGTCTTTGAACTGTGTGTAGGTGCCGCCGTAAAGGTTGCGGGCGGAGATGATGTTGTCGCCGGCCTGGGCGAGGTTGATAATGGAATAGAAGATGGCGGATGTGCCGGAGGAAACGGCCAGCCCCGCGGCTCCGCCTTCCAGGGCGGCGACGCGTTGCTCCAACACGTCGTGGGTGGGGTTCATCAGGCGGGTATAGATATTCCCGAGTTCGCGAAGGGCGAAAAGGTTGGCGGCGTGTTCGGTGCTGTCGAAGACATACGATGCGGTGCGGTAAACGGGAACCGCGCAGGCATGTGTGGTGGGATCCGATTGATACCCGGCGTGCAGGCAGAGAGTTTCGAGTTTCATGGTCGTAATGGGATGACGCGCGCCATTGGAGAAGCGCCCGCAAGGGAGATCAAGCTTGGGAACGGGGGAATTTTCCTCCGGGCCTTTCAGATTGCCGGGCAACACGCGGCCCGGAGGGAGACATCTACCAGTTGATGTTCTTACCGCGACAGTCGATGTGGGTGAAATTCCAGTAACCACCCACGCCGCCTTTGAATAGACCAAGGTCGCGAAGCTCGCGGGCGGTGGAGGTGACCTGCGAGGCGCGCACCGGGAAGCGCACGTCCAGCGCGACATTGGCCTGGTGCCATGAACCGCTGCGACCGCCGCAACTGGCGTTGTAACCGGGCGCGCGGTAGGCTGAGATCACTTCGACACGGGCGACGTTCATTTCGAGGGCGATGCGCTCCACGACACGAAGAGTGTAGCCCATCCGCCGCCACCAAGCTTTGGGAGGCAGGGCGTTCCAGACGCTGCCACGCTGTTTGGCGTGGGTGGCAAGCACTTCGGTGGGGCTGATGCGGCGCAGGCCGAGACTGTTGAGGTAGCGGAGGTATTCCCGGGCGGTCCTGCCGTTTGTGTCGAGCCATTCCTCGGGAAGATCGGGCGCTGCCACGTAGGGGACGACCCGGTTCGGGACGCTTTGGGCGGCGTTGGAAGTGGGGACGGATACTTTGGGAATGCTCTTTTTGGGATCGGTATAGGCCTCCGCGGATCCGCTGCCCGCGATCACTCCCAGTCCGGCGAGACCGAGCGCGCCCAGAACCCCGCGGCGGGTGAGTTGCGATTCATTGAGGGGCGTGCTGCTCGGGTCGTCTGGGAAAATCATGTGTCTTAAGGGATGGGCTGACCGTTTTTTGCAAAGCGGATAGCGTGCCGAAGCACTGGGTTTGTAGTGGGATAAGCCAAAAATTCCCGGCGAGAAAAGCAAACGAGGCTCATCCGACAAGGAAAAAAAGCCCTGTGTCCGCTTAGGAGTGCGGAATGTAGGGAAAAACACCGGAATTCTCCGGATTTTGACTCATCCGCGGCGTTTTCGGACGGCCTCAGCCAGCACATTGAGGGTGGCCACGGTGTCGTCCCAGCCGAGGCAGGCGTCGGTGATCGATTGGCCGCGCGTCAGAGCACCGGGATCCTTGCCGAGCTTCTGGTTTCCCTCGACGAGGTTGGACTCGATCATCACCGAGGTGATGACACGGCAACCGGCGGCAATCTGGTTGGCGAGGTTGCGGGCGACGAGCGGCTGGTTGCGGAAGTCTTTGAGGGAATTCCCGTGCGAACAATCGACCATGATGGACTCGACGAGGCCTTGCTCGCGCAGCATTTGCGCTGCTTCGTCGATGGCGGGTTTTTCGTAGTTCGGCCCGGATTTGCCGCCGCGCAGGATGAGATGGCAGGATTCGTTGCCGGCGGTGGAAACGATGGCCGAGACGCCTTGTTTCGTGACTGAGAGAAAATGGTGCGGGCGGGAGGCGGACTGGATGGCATCGATGGCGATCTGGATCGAGCCGCCGGTGCCGTTTTTGAAACCGACCGGCATCGAGAGGCCGGAGGCGAGTTCACGGTGGATCTGCGATTCGGTGGTGCGTGCGCCGATGGCGCCCCATGCGATGAGGTCGGCGATGTATTGCGGCGAGATGGTGTCCAGGAATTCGGTTCCGGCAGGCACGCCCATGTTGGCAAGGTCGAGCAGCAGGCCGCGGGCGACTCGCAGGCCGTGGTTGATGTCGAAGGAATCGTCGAGACCGGGATCGTTGATCAAGCCCTTCCAACCGACGGTGGTGCGCGGTTTCTCGAAATAGACTCGCATGATGACGAGGATGTCTTCCTTCAAACGCGCCGCTTCCTGTTTCAACTTGGCGGCGTATTCGAGCGCGGCTTCGGCGTCATGAATCGAACAGGGGCCGACCACCGCGAGCAGGCGGTCGTCCTGGCGGCGCAGGATGGCATCCACTTCGGCGCGCGCGCCGGAAACCAGCTCGGAAGCCTGCTCGGTGAGCGGAAGGTAATAGGCCAGGACCGCGGGTGAAATGAGCGGGTTGAGGCCGGTGATTCGTAGGTCGTCGGTGCGGTGGTGCGTCACGGCGCGGATCGTTGGCGTCTCGAATCACACGAAGCAAGACAAGTTTGTCTTCTCGATCAACCGCGGTTCCTGCCGCCATTGTGGTTGCTGGAAACGGCGGACTGGCCGCTGTTGTAATGGCCGTTGCGGATCGGCCCGCGAATGATGAATACGTCGGCGCCATGGCCGACACGGTTGTAGAGATCGACGACGTCGCGGCTCGACATGCGGATGCAGCCATAGGAAGCGGGACGGCCCAGACGGTTTTCCTCAGTGGTGCCGTGGATGTAGATCGTGCGGCCGTAGGAGTTTTCATTGCGGTCTTCAAGCCCCTTGAGCCAGAAGATTCGGGTGACGATCGGATCGCGGCCGGGCGAGTTCGGCTTGAGGATTTCACCCGTGGGCCGGCGGCTTTTGAAAACCGTGCCTTGAGGCGCGTTGTTGCCGATTTTCTTGGCCACTCGCAGGTGACCGACCGGCGTGCGATGGCTGCCGGGCTTGTCTCCGGTCCCGAACTTGGAGGTGGAGATTTTGTAGCTCTTCACCGGTTCTCCGTCGCTAACCAGGAGCATTTTCTGATCGCTCACGCTTACGATCATTTTGTTGCGCGTGTCGCGGCCGAAGTAGGAGTTGTTGCCACAGCTGCTGAGGCCGATGGCGGCCAGCAGGCCCAGAAATCCTGTTAGAAACGCGCGCGGAGTCTTCAGTCCTCTCATGATTGGCTCACGGATTGCGGTTCACGATCTTGGGCAGCGGCTCGCCCGAGGTGGATGGCAGCATGCGCGCAAGAGAGCTCATGGAAGTGTAGAAAAATCCGACGGGGAAGGGGAGCAGCAGGATGGCGGAAGCCCAGGAGTCCCGCATCGCCGCATCCACCACCACAAAGAGGAAGAAGAAGCCGAAGAGCAGTTCGACAAAGGGAGTGAGCGTCTTGATCGCCTTGTAGCTGCTTTTTTTCCAATCGCTGCGCTTGGTCTGGCCAATGCCGTATTTCGGCGTGCGGACGAAGGCGGACTGGTGGTTGAAAAGCGCCTCTATCACGGCCTTGGCGTTGCTGATGGACATGCCGATGCCGAGTGCGAGCAGCAGCGGCAGGTAGGGAATTTCCCGCCACCACGAACCGGGGCGCAGAGCCTTTTGGGAAACCATGTAGAAGACGATCACGGATACCGACGAGAAGAAGAAAATCGGCACATTGATGATGTAATAGGTGAACTTTCCGAAATCCGGCTGCCATTGCTGGTTCGGATAAATCAGGAAGCAGAGCACGATGAGCAACAGATAAGCGAAGTTGGAAGTGAGGTGGGCGGTGGCCTCCAGCTTGATGAAGAGCGGCACATCGGCGCGCCAGATGGCGGGCAGGACTTTTTTGCAAACCTGGATGGATCCCTTTGTCCAGCGGTGTTGCTGGCTCTTGAATCCGTCCATGTCCACCGGCAGCTCGGCGGGGGTTTCCACGTCGTTAAGGAAAATGAAGCGCCAGCCGTTGAGTTGGGCGCGGTAGCTGAGATCCATATCCTCGGTGAGCGTGTCGTGTTCCCAACCGCCGGCGTCGGCGATGCAGGACTTGCGCCAGATGCCGCCGGTGCCGTTGAAGGTGAAGAAGCGGCCGGAGCGGTTGCGCGCCGTTTGTTCCAACTCAAGGTGGCCGTCGAGAAACATCGCCTGAATGCGGGTCAGCACGTTGAAGGTGCGGTTCAAGTGGCCCCATCGCGTCTGGATCATGCCGATCCTGTCATCCGTGAAATAGTGGATGGTTTTCTGGAGCAGGTCCGGATTCGGAACGAAGTCTGCGTCGAGAATCAAGAGATACTCGCCCTTGGCGTATCGTGTGCCGTTTTCCAAAGCTCCGGCCTTGAAGCCGGTGCGGTCCGTGCGGTGGATGTGCACGGCTTCGAAACCGCGTGCCTTCAGGCGCTCGATGCCTGCGCGGCAGATATCGACCGTTTCATCGGTTGAGTCGTCGAGCAGTTGGATCTGCAACTTGTCCTGCGGGTAATCGAGCTTCGAGACGGACTCCAGCAGGCGGTCCACCACATGCATTTCGTTGAACACCGGAAGCTGGACTGTCACCAGCGGCAGGTCATCGAAATGACTCAGCGGATTCGGACGTTTGCGCGCGTGTTTCCAATACAAGAAAACGATCGTCAGGCGGTGTGAGCCGTAGCCTGCCAGGCCGAGCAGAACGAGAATGTAGGAGGCATACCAAATCGGTGAGGTCCAGTCCATGAGGGCGAGGGTGGGCGGTGCTTGCGGTCCCGCGTCCGCACTGCGGGGTGGCGGGGGAGCCTTTCATACGGCCGGGATGGGATTGAATTTCAAAGAAAATCAAATAACCGACGCCGCAGGCAAGCAGCCCGGCCCACCTCTGTCAAGCTCCGAGGCCGGTTCCAAAAAAACGAAGCCGCCGCCCGGAATCGGACGGCGGCTCGGGGAAAACCCCGGCTTATTCCCTGCGGTTGAGCGCCATCATCAGGAAATACAGCAGTTGTGCGACCGAGCCGACGGCGGCGGCCACATAGGTCATGGCGGCCCAGAACAGCGCGTTTTTGGCTTTGTCGTGCTCCATGCTGGCAGCCAGGCCGCTGCGTTCGAGCCAGACCAGTGCGCGGTTGCTGGCGTCAAACTCCACAGGAAGCGTCACGATCGAAAACAATGTCGTAACCGCAAACAAGCCCACCCACACCCACAGCACGGTAGGGCTGTGCATGAGGCCTGCGCCCAGCAAACCCGCAATCATGATGTAGTTCAGGAGCTTGCTGGAAAACTGCACGGCGGGAACCATTTTCGAGCGGAAGGTCAACCATGCGTATGCCTGCTGGTGTTGCAGGGCGTGGCCGCATTCGTGGGCGGCCACCGCAGCGGCGGCCACCGAGTTCACGTGATAGACCGGTTCGCTCAGGTTGACGGTCTTTTTCAACGGGTCGTAATGGTCGGTGAGTTGGCCCGGCACACTGATGACCTTTACGTCATTGATCCCGTTCTGGCGCAGCATGAGTTCGGCGACCTGCGCGCCGGTCATCGAAATCGGGATATGCGAATACTCGCTGAAACGGCGTTTGAGCATGCCGCTGATGAGCATGCTGGCGAGGAATGTGACGCCGAGGATGAGCAAGTAAAGCGGCGAGATACCGATCGGTGCCTGGGCCGTTTGTGCAAGCTGGAGTGTTTCTGCAAACATGGCCGCAAACTAGCGGAATTTTTCAATCCCGCAAGCAGGCCGGTGGTGGAAAATCACTATGGATTTCCAATCCTGCGCGGTTTTCAGCAAGTCACACCTCACAACCACGCGTGGCAAGACGCCGCCGTTGCCGCCGTCATGCATCTGCTTTGTCCGCGGCCCGGCACGCGTCAGCACTTTACGGGAGGCGGAATTGCGCCGTCATTTCTCCTTGGGAACCAGTATCCCGTGATGCACCAGTTCCCTCACCAGTCCGGTGATGCGTTCCGGGATGTCCGCCATGGCGGCGAATTCCGGTTTCGACTGGATTTCCCGCACCATCGCGGCGGGTGTGTTGCCTTCGCTGACAATGGCGAGCAGGCGCATGATGTTTTCGTCGATCTGGCCGTCGTAGGACAGCCTTGCCGGGCTCAGCAGGCGGATGGTTTCACGGGTCCAGCCGCCGGGCGCCAAACTCATCCGGGCTTCCGCACGGACTCCGTCCGGCACGGAAAAGCGGGTTTCTAACAAATCCGGACCCGTGGCCAGCCATGTCTGATTGTTCACCACGCGCATCAAATCCGGGCCGCCCGCGGGGTCGATGTTGTCCGCGGCGCGGCGCTCGCTGCGCGTCCATTCGCCGCCGGTTTCGCATTTCTGGACGAGCATGAAACCGCCGCTGATGCGCTTGATCCCCTTGTCCTGATAGAACCGCAGCCAGCGCCGGATTTCCCCTATGGCAGCCTGCTCGTCGGTGAATCTCAGGTCACCGTTGATCCATGTCCACGCATAATCGGCGGGGGACGAACAATCGGACTGGAACAACCAGCGCCGCATACCCGCCGCCGGGACCCAGGACAGTGGTCCGTCAGACCAGTCGTCATCCGTGGTGTGGGTCCAGTTGATCAAAACGATGGCGATGCCGCCCGGCGCGAGATGATCGGGTATCTCCCGCAGCAACCTCGCGCATATCGGATCTCCCTCGGTGGATTCCCTGAAGGTCATGTTTCCTCCCGGGGACTGCACGTATGGCGGATTGGAGACGATCAGGTCGAATTTCTCACCTGCGACGCTGGAAAACCCGTCGCCCTGGCGGAAATCGATGCCCTCTACTCCGTTGAGACGTGCGGAGAACCGCCCGAGGTCGAGCGCCCGCGGGTTGAGGTCGGTGGCGACGACTTGGATGCCGGCTTTCACCAGATTGCCGGACAACCAGCCGATGCCCGACGCCAATTCAAGCGCCCGGCCATGGATCGTCGGCGTGAGGGAAGCGAGCAGGGTGCTGGATGGGCCGATGCCCATCACATAGTCCCCCGCGTCCTCGCCCTGGCGCTTTTGGAAATCACTGGCCATCCAGCCGCCGCCGATCGGGCTGAGCTGATAGCGCGAGCTTACCATGCCGCCGCCGGCATCCAGAAAACCGATTTCCAGCAAGCCATGAACAGCATCGCCGAGTGCGTGCAAGGCGTCCTCGCCATCAATCGCATCACCCAGCGTGAACAGGCGGATCAGCGAGTTAACCGGAGATCCCTCCGGCGCGTGTCCCAGCAATGCGGCTCTGCGGATGGAGGAGCGCAGCCAGCGTTCCGGCATGCCGAGCGCTTCAAGCGCTTCCTGATGAAAACCGCCTTTGCGGAGTTGGGCCCGCAGCGGCTTGGGATCCCATGTTGCGAGGTTCTGGAAAAGTCCGCCGGGAGTCATGTGCTCATTGGGGCCGCACCCGGTAGAATCCCGGATTCCCCTGTCTTGGGATGTTTTCAATCGTGCTGGCCGCCGTGGCGGTGACGACCCGGATGGACGTGAACGGTGTCGTTAGATCCGGACTCCACTCGATTACATAGGTTTTTCCAACGACGCTGTTCCATTGGATATGGAAATTGCCGGGGCTGGCGGGATTCGGAGTCAGCACGGCCTTGAAAAACGAAGTCCCGGAATTCGGCAGGGTGCCGAGTTGGAACTCATGAAGATTGATCAGGCCGTCGCCATCGAGATCGCCGTTGGCATCGCCGGTTCCCACGTTGAGGCCATACAACGTTTCCCATGCATCCAGCATGCCGTCATTGTCGGTGTCCGTGCTGGTGCCGGTACCGGTGGTAGATTCGCGGTTGACCAGATTGTAGCTGGTGAAAGCGGCATGGCCGTTCGGCTGGATGTAAGTGAATGTGATCTTGGTGAAATTGAGGGAAATGCTTTCCGTCGGCCGGGTCCCGCTGCCGCTGGAACCTGTGAAACTCTGGGAACCGACCAGGACGTTTTCCAGTTCGATGCGGGCGAGCGGTTGTTCGCTGCCCATGTTCATATCCAGGGTGACCTTCGGATAAGGGGAGATGCCCGCCGTTGCGGCGCTGAAGAGCGCGGCCGTCGCACGGTCCACGGATTTGACGAGCGACAGTTCGGAAATCGAGGGGACGCCCGCTACCCGCCCTCCGCCCCCGCCTCCGCCACTTGAAGAGATCGTGCGGGACGCTCCGAAATTGAATCCTTTGACTTCGATCCACTCGAAATGCGCGGGGTGGGTGGACTCGCCCTTGATGCTGCCGTCGAAGCCCAACCACGCGAGAAGTTCCGCCCGCGCGGATGGCGCGAAAATCCCGGGCAGCATCCCGCAGAGGATGGCCGGCGCGGCGGTGGATGCTCGGCGCGGCATGATGCCTAGATCTTGGTGTTCTTCGTGAGGTCCCAACCTGCCGTGCCAATCACGGTTTTTCCGGTGCTGTCGAAAGACTCGATTTTGATTTTGGTGAAATTCAGCGAGACGCTTTCCGTGGGTTTGCTTCCCCCCGAGGAGCCGGAGTGTGATTGACTGGAGACCAGCACTTCGCTGAGTGTGAGACGGTAATAGATCGCATTCGTGGTGGTATCCGCCACCACCAAAGTCACGGTGGGGATCGAAGTGGTGCTCACGGCATTGAGAAAGATGGAAGTCGATGTGCTGTCGACAGGCTTGCCCAAGGTCAGTTCGGAGAACGAGGGGGGGCTTGTTTCCCTTGGGCCGCCGCCGACCGGGGATGAAATCGCACGCCCCATGCCCCACTGGAACGAGTCGAGTTTGATGTAGCCTTCATAACCCTTGGCAGTCACTTCCCCCGTGATGGAGTCCATCTTGATGAAGACATCGAACGCACCGCTGGCTTGTTGGGCCAGCAGCGCAACGGCCGGAGGAACCAGCGCGAGCGTTCGGGACAGGGGCGATGGACGTGACGTTTTTTCCATGCCTGTACTTTGCCCGACCCATGCCACAGCCGTCAATAAAATGGCCTCCGCATTTTTTGCGCCGGTTTCGCGAACGAAGGCTCGCTCGTGAGAACGAGGCGGCGGTAGCGGCTTGATTGTGGCGGGCAGGAAGATCGCGGTCTCGCCACCGCTCCTGCGCCTCAGTGCGTCATCGGGCTTTCGCCGGAGGCGTCGCCGAGGTGTTCGAGGTTCTTGGGCAGGAAGCGCTTGAAGCGGGTCTTGTCGATGGACTTCATGTAGGCCTCTTCCGGCGAGATCATGCCTTCGCGCAGCTTGGACCAGATCGACTCGTCCATGAACTGCATGCCCTCGCCCTTGCCGCCGGTGATGACGTCGTAGAGTTTCTGGGTGGCGCCCTCGCGGATGATGGCGGCAACGGCCGGCGTGGCGAACATGATCTCGTGCACGGCGGTGCGGCCCGGTTTGTCCACGCGCTTGCAGAGAAGCTGGGCGACGACGCCGCGCAGCGAGGCGGCGAGCATGGTGCGCACTTGGGACTGCTGGTCGGACGGGAAAACGTCGATGATCCGGTCCACGGTCTTGCGGGCGTTGTTGGTGTGCAAGGTGCCGAAGACCAGCAGGCCGGTTTCCGCGGCGGTCAGGGCGAGGGAGATGGTTTCAAGGTCGCGCATCTCGCCGACGAGCACGATGTCCGAGTCTTCTCTCAGGGCGGCGCGCAGTCCGTCCGCGAAAGAAGGCGTCTGGATCGGCACCTCGCGCTGGGTGATGATGGAATTCTTGTTCGAGTGTACGAACTCGATGGGTTCCTCGATGGTGATGATGTGGCGGTTGTAGTTGCTGTTGATGTAATCCAACAGCGCAGCGAGGGTGGTGGACTTGCCGGAGCCGGTGGGACCGGTGACGAGCACGAGGCCGGAACGCATGCGGCCGAACTCCTTGACGACTTCCGGCACGCCCAGCGATTCGAGCGAGGCGATCTCGGTGGGGATCAAACGGAACACCGCGCCGAGTCCGTTTTGTTGTTTGAGATAATTGCAACGGAAGCGCGAATCCTCGTCCATCTCATAGGCGAAGTCGAGGTCGCCGGTGCCCAGGTAACGCTCGAAGGCCACGGGATCGCAGATTTCGGCGAGCATGTCCTTGAAACTTTCACCGGCGAGAACGGCTTGTTCCGGAATGGCGGTGACGGCGCCGTGAACGCGGATCTTGGGCGGCTGGCCTTCGGACAAATGAAGGTCGGACCCCTTGTGGGCGATCAGGTAGCGGAAGAGTTCGTCGATGCGGGCCATGGAGAGGAATTTTAAATTCGGGATTTGAAATTTGTTCGATCAGGATTGGAAGAAGTCCCGCATCTGGACTTTGTCGTCGGCGCGGAAGAGCGCCTCTTCGCGCGTAATGAGGCCATCGATGTAAAGGCGGCGGAGAGATTCATCCATGGTGATCATGCCGACGTTCTTGCCGGTCTGCATGACGCCGGGCAGCATGAAGGTCTTGCCCTCGCGGATGCAGTTGGCGACGGCGGGCGTGTTGACGAGTAGTTCCAAAGCCATGACCCGGCCGTTGCCGTCCGCCCTGGGCACAAGCTGCTGGGACAGTATGCCGCGCAACGATTCGGAAACCATGATGCGGATCTGCTCGCGCTGGTCGGTGGGGAACACGTCGAGCACGCGGTCGAGCGTGCGGGGCGCGTTGCCGGTGTGAAGGGTGCCGAGCACCAAGTGGCCGGTCTCCGCGGCTGTCAGGGCGAGCTGGATGGTTTCAAGGTCGCGCATTTCACCGACCATGATGACGTCCGGGTCCTCCCGCAGCGCGCCGCGCAGGGCTTTGGCAAACGAGTCGGTGTGCAAGTGGACTTCGCGCTGGTTGACATGGCAGCCCTTGGACTCGAAGACATACTCAATGGGGTCCTCAAGCGTCAGGATGTGGTCCTCGCGGTCGCGGTTGATGAAATCCACCAGCGCGGCGAGCGTGGTGGACTTGCCGGAACCCACCGATCCGGTGACGAGCACCAGCCCGTTCTGATAGCGGGTGAGGGGAAGAATGTGTTCGAGCGGCAGGCCGATTTCCTCGATGGAGCGGATCTTGGTGTTGATGATCCGGAAAACCATGTCGTAGCCGAGGCGTTGTTTCACCACGGAGGCGCGGTAACGGCCGTTGGTGGCGGAGTAGGCGAAGTCGATGTCGCCTTTTTCGTGGAGGCGTTTCCATTCGGCAGGCCCGAGGAAGGAGCGGGCGAGGCGTTCCGTGTCTTCGGCAGTGAGAGGTTGGTGGTCCGTCCAGATCGGACCCAGCCTGCCGAAACGCCGCCATGTGGGCGGGAAGGCGGTGGGCAGATGAATGTCGGAGCAGTCGTAATCGCGTCCGAGTTGCAAGTATTGGTCAACGTGATCGAGAACCTGATGGGTGGACATGGAGGAAAATGTTAGAAGGATTGAGATCCCGGCAGCGGACGGGAGGAAGAGGGCTGTGAACGGGTCAACCAATCCTTGAGTTGATTGGCGAGCCAGACTTTTGCCAAGGGTTTGGCGGCGGTCAAGGTGAGACCCAGCATGGCGGAGAAGACGCCCTTGCTTCTGGGCGCGGCCGCTCGTGAACGGCCGCGGATGAGGAAACTTGCCAGGAGCCCGGATGCCAGCGAGCCGAGCATCCAACCGCCCGGATGACTGGCAAGCGAATCGCGCACACGCGCTGGAAAATCGAGGCGTTTGCGCAAGGCGGCGGCCTCGTGCTCGAGGCACGAGCGGGCTGCCGCGCTGAGGCGAATCAGTTCTTCGATTTGGGCTTTTTCTGAAAGTTTTCGATCCATTCGCGGTCTTTCTGGAATTCGGCGCGGGTGGCGGGAAATGCCGGCGGCGCGGCTTTGCATGAAATGATAAGTATCCAAGCCAACAACAAGTGCAAGACCGCGGTGGCGAGGCCGACCCAATGCCATGCCCAGCCGGTGCAGGCGGAGAGCGCGGCGATGCCGCAGCCTAACAGCAGCATCCATGCAAACAACACGCAGAACGCGGCTGCCGCCATGCGGATCGCGCGGCTGGCACCGCTTTTGGCGGATTGCCGCGCCTCCAACTGGATAAGCGCCACGCGCGAGGCGATGAGCGACATGAGCGCCTCGCGCCAGTTTTCAGGAACACGAGCCCCGTCCTGTCGGGGATGGGTGTCATCCACGGCAGACGGTTGCTGGGTTTCCGGAGAAGGATTCATGGGTGCATCGGACAAATCCTGACCGGGATCAGGATGCGCAACGCCGTGTCATCAAGACGGATGGCGAATCAGCGGCGGGCGATGAGGCCGATGAGAAAACCCACTCCCAACGCGCCGAGCACGCATTTGGTGGGGTTTTGGCGGATGTAATCCTCGGTGGTCACGTGCAGCTCGCGGGCTTTGACGCGCGTGTCTTCCCACTGGCAGGCCGCGGTTTCCTTGAGGTGCTGGGCTTTCTCCGTGGCGACTGCTTTGAAAGCCGTGGCTCTCTCGGCGGCGGTTTCCCGCAACTGTTGGGCGCTGCCTACGGCGCGCTCCTTGAGTTCGCCGGCTTTGGTTTCCGCGGCATGCACGAATTCGCGGGCTTTCTCGGTTGCTGCGGCGCGCAGATCGTTGGCGGCCTGGCTGATGGAGGGGGTTTGGGTGAAACCTGCTTCGGGATCGAGGGTGTCGGGGGTGGAAAATGGATTGGACATGGCTTTGATTCGGTTCCGGGAAAACCTTCATGGTCATACCGGTTCGGAGGACTAGTCGCACTTTCCGGGAGGGCGTGCAAGACACGACTTTGAAAAAACCCGCGCTCAGTTTTCTATTGGAACGACCAAGGCTTTGGGCGGTGCCTGCAACAACTCCTTCTGCTCCTCCGGCGGCGAGGTGAACATCACGTTTTCCCATACCGTTTCCTTCAGTGGACCGGTGCCGCGAAACTGGAACATCCCGTAAAACGGCCGCAGCGGCAGGGTGATCAAGCCGAGCAGTCCGCGCGCGTTCATGCGCATCGTCATGTCGAGTGTGCGTTTGTTTAGGTCCACCTCGCCATCGCCTGCGAAGGTCAGCGAGCTGGTGGCGGTGTGGAAGTCGTTGGTGCGCAGGACGCCCTCCTTGATGCGGAAGGTGCAGAAGGCGTTTTTCGCCCGTTCATGACCGGCGCGGCGGTCGTTGACCACGGTGCTGATGACGCTGCTCAGCGGGCCGAAGATCGGCACGGAAAACAACTCGGTTTTCTCCAAAGCCAGCAATCCCTCGCCATTCATCGTGGCCACGTTGTTGTCCTCCAAGGAAAACTCCAAACGCCCGGTGCAAGTGCCGCCGCCCTTCATCTGGAAACCATAAGTCGAGGTCAGCGCGGTGAGCGAGAGTTGCGTCCAACTCACCTCGCCGGCGAGCTTGCCCTTGCCGGAGTATTCGAAAGCCGCGGCCACCGGTCCATCGAAAGTGTCCATCTTCAACTCGGAAACTTTCACCTGCGGCCCGCGGATGGCGACTTTGCCGGATGGCGTGTTGAGCGTGAGGTTCTCGCCGAGAAAACGATAGTCCGCCGCCGCGGCGGACTTGAATGACACATCCAGCGAAGTCCGCCCGCGGGGTGTCACGTCAACGACGCCGGAACCTTGGAGCATAGGCGGCTTGTGGAAACGATAAACTTCCAGCGTATCCGCAATCTTCGGCGCGAACAACCTCACCAGCGGCGCGGCCCAGATCTCCCCCTCCACATTCTCCACCTCCACTTCCTTTCTTTGGCTTGCGTAGCGGATGCGGCCGACTTTCGCGGTGCCCTCGCGCGGTCCCTTGAAGTCCTTGCGCAAATCATAGTCCTGATAGTTGAAGACCACCCTGCCGGCGAAGAAATCCAACTCGTGATGACTCAGTGACAGATTGCACTCGGCGGAATTCACCGGCACGCCGCGGTAGCTGACGTTGCGGACGCTGCCGCGGCCGGCATAGGCCCAGGAATGGCGGTCGGTGGCGTCGAATCCGCCCTCCAGCCGTATGTCAAAAGCCGCGCCCTCCCGCTCGCCGAAATCATTGATCACTCGTTCGAGCGGCTGGCCCTTGAAGATCGGTTTGCAAATCCGCGCCGGCAGCGTGCTCTGCAGCGCGATGCGCACCGAGGGCCATTCAATCATCGCCTTGCCGGTGGCCCCGCCCTCTTGATGACCGAGTTTCACATCGCGCAGAAACAGCTGCCCATCGCGCCAGGCAAAGGCGCTTTCCGCGGTGTCGAACAACACGCCGCGCAACATCAATGCTTCCGTGCCGAGACGGCCGGTCATGTGGACATGCGGTTTGTTATCCTCATCGATGCGGAACTCGCCCTCCGCATCCACAGTTTGACGGCCGCCAATCACGATCTGGCCCGGCATGGAGACTCCAAACCACGCGCCAAGCAGCGGGATGACCTCCAGCGAGCTGTCCAGATCGAAGCGGCCTTCGCGGTCACTGATATCATAATCGACGCGCGCCTCCATCGCACCGCGCGAGTCGGTGGCGTGGAGACGGGTGACGGTCAACAAATCGCCCGCAAGTTCCATGGCGGCGGATAGCGATTCGAGACCATGGCCGTTCTTTTCCGCGTTGCGCGCCTCAAGCGTCATACTGGCCGTCAGCGAGCTTTTGTGATTGGCGTCCGCCTCTAGGAAAACCCGCAGCTTGGGCGGGCTTGCGGCATCGAAATGCCATTGGTCCAGTTCCCGTACGACGCGGGTAAGCAGCCTGCGGCGTTTCCCGGCATCGGATTTTCCCTCAGTCGCATCGCCCTCCGTCCGGTAGCCGGTCAGGCGCGCGTCAAGTTTCACCTCAATCCCGGAGATGCGTCCTCGCGCGTCGCGCACTTCAAAGCGCCGCTTGCCGGGCATGAACAGCGTGCCAAAGACATCCGAGACATCCAGCATGCCGGCCTCCGGATTGTCCGGGTCCGCAGGCAGCGAGAGCGTGGCATTGCGAAGCTCGATCTTGTTGAGATGGAAATCACCGCGCGCGAGTTTGGTTTTGTCGAAGTCCATAAGCACGCGTTCCAGCCGGGAGATTTCATTCTCGCGCGCCTCGTCCGAATAAATCCTCACGCCCGAAGCCATCACGCCGCGCAGTGGCAGATAACTCAGCGAACCCACTTTCACATACAAACCCTTCCTGCCCAATTCGTTTTCCAGCCTCGCCCGCCACGAAGCGGGCAGACCGGTGTGGTTCACCCACCACAGCAACCCGCAGCCCGCCACAACCGCCGCCGCGATGAGCAGGAAGCCGAGCGTGCGCAAATTGCGTGTGAGGTGCAGGTGATACATGCGGCAAGGCGGGCAACTTAGGAGGAACTTCGCGAAAATGGGAGCCGAAATTCACGGCAATGAGCCGTTTTTCAGTCAGTTCGTCCATGTGAATTCACCAGGAGTGGCTTCCTCCGGGAGCCATATGAATCCCAAAGAATGTTTTCATCACGTCCGCCGCGGTTGGAAGCCGCTTGTGCGGTTCAAGGAGCTTGGAAAACTCCTGGACGGAAGGCGTGGGTTGCGTGTCGCTGACTACGATCGCGACTAAAGCATCAATGACCGGAAAATGGTCCGAAAGAAAAATCAGCTTTCGTCGGTCCAGCGGGTTTTGAGGCGTTCGATGAGATGGTGCGTGTTGAAGCGGCCTAACATGACCCACCACTCACTGAATGATACCCGCCTCGCGGAACGAAAAATACCCGCTCCTGCCTTGGGCGGGTTTGCCGATGATGACGTGATCGAGAAACTCCACCTGCATCAGCCGCGCGGCGTCGATGAGGCGGCGGGTCACGGTTTCATCCGAGCGGCTTGGCGCGGGATCGCCCGAGGGATGGTTGTGGATGAGCACGAAACCATGCGCGCCCCGCGTGATGACCGGGCGCAGGATTTCGCGCGGATGGGCGGCGGACTCGCTCACCGTGCCCATGGAGACCACGGAGGTGCCCATGTGCCGGAGCCGCGCGTCCACCACGGCGACCACCACTTGCTCCTGCGACAGGTGACTCATCTGCGGTCCGAAAAATTCGTGGATGAGTTCCGGCGTGTCCAGAGGCGTGTTGCGCAATTGCTCGCGTGCCACGCGGCTGCCGAGTTCGAAGGCGGCGGCGAGTTTCGAGGCTTTGGCAAGACCGATGCCGTGCTCTTTGGCAAGCTCGCCCACCGGCAGGCCGCCCAAGGCTCCGAGCGAACCGTATTTGCGCACCAGATCCCGGCCGATCTCGATCGCACTGCGGCCGCGCGTGCCGGTGGATAGGAAAAGCGCCATCAACTCGGCGTTGTCGAGGGCCGCCGCGCCCAGTTGGGCGAGCTTTTCGCGCGGGCGTTCGTCTTGCGGCATGTCATGGATGCGCGGCGTGGCGGTAGGGAAATATCCCGGCCTGTGCGCTTCATCCGTGAGCAGGATGGATGAACCGTCCGTGGAATCCGGGGATGAAGTTATTTCGCAAAGTTTCATGGTCTGATGAACACCATGAATTCAAAGCCCGGTCCACGGCAAGCGGGAATTCCACAATCTTTCACTGCGGCCTCAGACGCTCTTCACCACGCTGTGTCGCTCGAAGCGTGCTTTTGGCGTGGCGGCGTATTTGTCGGTCCCGGAGCGATAGCCCAGCGCGCAAGCCACGGCGGTGGCATGGCCGGAGTTTTCCAAACCAAGAATCCGATCGTAAGCGGCGGTACTGATGCCTTCCATCGGACAGGTGTCGATGCCGAGTGTGGCGGCCGCGGTCATCAGCTGGCCGAGCGCGATATAAACCTGGCGCACGTTCCAGGCATGGCGCGCCTCATGACTCATCGTCTCTGCGAAACCGGCAATCATGCCCTTGAGCGGCGCGAGTTCTTCGGATTTTTTCCCCTGCACCTCCGCCATGCGGGTGATCCACGCGTCGATATCCTTGGGACACACATCGGTGCGCGCGGTGAGCACCACAAAATGCGAGGCCTCGGTGACTTGCGGCTGGTTCCATGATTCGGACTGCAATTTCGCGCGCAGCTCCGGATCACGGATGACGAGGAATTTCCACGGCTGCAAACCAAACGACGAGGGCGCTAGCACCAGCGTTTCCTCCAGTGCATCCCAGACATCGGCCGGGATGCGGCGCGCGGGGTCGAATTGTTTGGTGGCGTAGCGCCAGCGCAGGGCGGCTAACAGTTCTTGGGGAGTGAGGTGTTTCATGCGGCCCGCACTATTGCGTATCGAGCTCGAAAGGCAAGGAGACCGCGGGAAAATCCTTGAGTGTGAGGCTCAATACGACGCCATATTCCGTATCGAGGCGGTTGTCGCGGCTGGTGAGTCCCATGGCGGCCACCCAGTTGCCGAAGTCGCGGTGGATGGTGTATTGCTGGTATTCGAGCGTGCTGTCGTCGAGTTCCAGTCCGTGCCGCGTGCCGATGCCCCAGTTTTCGGAAATGCGGGTGTAGGTTTGCAGTTCGATGCGGTTGGAATCCACCAGCACCGGGTGTCCGCTGAGCCGGCGGTAGCTGAGTGTCAGATCAAAGTTTTCCTGCGGCAGGAAGTGCAGCGTGGTGGCATACTCGTTGAATCCCGAGCCGCCGCTTGCGATGGGAAACTGCGTCTCCACGCCGAGTCCGAGCCATGGCAGCGGCTGCCAGCGCGCGTCGTTGTAGAGGTTGGAGAAATCCCGCTCGCCCTCCGGATCTTCGAGAAACGTGTCGAAGTAACTGTCGAGATACAACCACTCGAAACTCCGGCCGTCGCGTTTGGTCAGCAGCCGGTTGCGCGCGCCGAAGCGCAGCACGTTCCAGCTTTCCATCTCATCGATCGCCGTGAAGCGGATCGGATCGATCGGCCGCGGCCGGGTGGTCGGCGTGAGGCGGTCCACCGCCGGATCACCGGGCGAGAGATCGTCGCTGGAAACCCACGACCACGCGCCATACGGCTGGAAAACATGCAACAGTCCGTCGAGTCCCCAAGTGTGGTTGCGGCAGGCGCCGTAGTCGCGCGAGAACTTGAGCGAGGTTTCAACCCCCGCATGCACATGGGTGTCGTCCGAGCCGTCTTCCGGGCCATCCACCGCGCTGTAGCGGGTGTATCCGATGCCGGCCTCAGGCGTGACGCTGAGGAAGCCGCCAAGCGTCATCGGCAGCGACCATTCCTGATAGGTATGAAACCTTGCGAAATCGGAATCCACCAGTTGCTCGCGGATCGATTCGCGCCGCGGGTCATTGAGCGGCAGCGCGAGCATGCTCTCCGCAAGACGCCGCTCGTATCCGCCGAGCTGCCCTAACAGCCGCTGCGCCTGGGGCGAGGCGGGAGTCAGGCCCATCAGGGGATTGATGACCGAAATGCGGGTGGGGTCCGCGGCGTTTTCGCCGATGTATCCGACGGAGGTGGTTCCCTCATGCAGCACGGGAAGTCCGAAAAACGGCGCGCGCGCCCGGTCATAAACCAGTTCCGGCAGGCGGCTGTCCGAGCGGTAGAAATCATTCACCTGATATCTTGCGTAGAGTGATAGCAGTGACGCGTCATCCCGCCGGTAAAGGCCCAGCGTGTTGTCCGGCGCGGGATCGATCCGGTAGCGCTGGATTTCAAAATCCTCGAGATAATGCGTGTCACTCAACACGGTGACATTCGAGTCCAGCCACCAATCCGCGTCGTCGGTCCAGCCCGGAGTGTAGCGGTGTTTCAACTCCATCTTCCAGCGGTCCTCGTTGACGAAGCCGCGCGGCAGGCCGGAGCGGGATTCATCGGGATCGAGGTCGTTGAGATAATACAAGGAGAGCCCGCTGATTTCGCTGCGGTTCTCAATGCGGGTGTCCACCAGATCGACGCCGGTGCCGATGCCGCGGCGCGCGCGGAGGTCGAAATGCCAGCGCGAAAGCAGCCAGGCGTCCTTGTTTTCGCCGGTATCCGGATCGGTCTCGCCGCCGAGCATCAGGCCGTAGGTGTTGAGCAGGTAGGGTCCCCAGTTTGACCGCGCGCCGGGAATGAAATGATAGCCCAGTTCCGCATCCAGCGGCTGTGCCAGGTAAGGAAACCAGAAAACCGGCGTGTCGCCCGCATAGACTTTAAGGTTGTTGAAAACCACTTTCTCCCCCGGATAGATCGTCGTCTTCTTCGCGCGGATCCAATAGTTGGGGTCCTCCACGTCGTGGGTGGTGATGCCGGCGTCGTGGCCCACCAGGACCTGCTGGCCGCCACGTTCCTCGGCGGTGAATTTTCCGGCCTCCAGCAGAATCGGATCGAGCGAGGCGCGCATGCCGCGGGTATCGAGCCGCTTGGTTTCGTAATGATAGACGGCCCGCTCGCCGCGTTGCAGCAGGTTTCCCTGATAGATGGAAACGTTGCCGTTGAGCGTGACGGTCTTGGCCTTGAGATCGAGCACCGCGGTGTCCGAAAATATCTCCATGCCGTTGTCGCCCTCGACCTTCACCGGGCCGCCGAGACGCACGCCGGTTTCGATGTCGCCCTCGATCTTCCCGCCCTGGTTGTTGATTTTGAGTTCCTTGGGCATCGCCGGTTGGACGACCCCCAACTCGCCCTCGGGAATCTCCGGCAGCGGCACCGGCGTCAAGGTGTCCACCTCGGGCAGCAGGCCCCGATCGTCCGCAGCTTGCTGGGCGGGCACCGTTGCCAGCGACAGGAAGAGCAGCGGCGGAAACAACCGGACAGCGGATTTCAGCATCGGCGGAATGAAAATACTACCGATGTCCGAAGTAAAGTCCGAAAGCCGCCCGGGAAATTCCGGTTTACCCGATGCAAATCCTCCGCATGGTCCGGTCATGCAGGACAAGCCGCGCGTCGCCATCATCGGAGTCACGGGATTCATCGGCCGCGGCCTGCCCGCGCTGCTCGCCGCCCGGGGCTTCGTCTGCACCGGGGTCAGCCGCTCCGGCGGGCGGACGCTGGAGGGGATCGACCGCTGGCAAACGCCCGAAAATTTCGATCCCGCCGGACACCACGCCGTCATCAATCTCGCCGGCGAATCCATCGACCGCCGCTGGACTGAGGCAAACCGCCGGCTTTTCCGCGCCAGCCGCGTGGGGGTGACGCAGCGCCTCGTCGAAACCCTCCGCGCCCTGCCAGCCGAGTCCCGGCCCAAAGTTTTGGTGAACGCGTCAGCCGTCGGCATTTACGGCGAACGCGGCGAGGAACATCTAACGGAATCCGCCGTGCCGGGAGAGGGTTACCTTGCCGAACTCTGCCACGAGTGGGAGCAAGCCGCCATCGCCGCGGAGTCGCTGGGCTTGCGCGTCGTTCGCCCGCGCATCGGCGTCGTGTTGGGTCGTGGCGGCCCGGCCTTTGAGAAGCTCCGCCTGGTTTTCAAATGGGGACTCGGCGGCAGATTGGGTTCCGGCAAGCAGTGGATGCCATGGATTCACCTCGCAGACCTGCGCGCGGCGCTGGTGCATGCCGTGGTTTCGGAAACTCTAACAGGTCCCGCCAACTGCGCAGCGCCGCAGTCCGAGCGCAACCGCGACTTCACCCGCAAGTTCGCCGGCGCCCTGCATCGTCCCGCGCTGCTGCCGGTTCCGGGATTCGCGCTCAAACTCGCGCTCGGCGGTTTCGCCGGCGCGGTGCTTGCCAGCCAGCGCGTCATTCCGGCGGCACTCGGGGAAAACGGCTTCCGTTTCCAATACCCGACGTTGGAATCCGCCCTCGCGGATCTGCTGGAAGGATAGAGGCAGGACATCATCGTCCCGATGCCGCGCGATGCCTTTTGAAAATCTGCAGCGTGCGTTCGCGCTCCGTTTTGTGATCCAAACAGGGCGGGGGATAGTCCCTGGCAATCGGTTTGCCATCCTTCGGCGGCTCCATCAAGCGTGAGGCATCCACATCCGCGAGTTCCGGCACCCAGCGTTTGATATAAACTCCCTGCGGATCGTAGCGCGCGGTCTGCGACCATGGATTCTGGATGCGGAAATACGGCGCCGCGTCCGCGCCGGTGCCCGCGGACCACTGCCAGCCGCCGTTGTTGGAGGCGATCTCGCCATCCACCAGATGTTGCATGAAGTGCGACTCGCCGAGTTTCCAATCGAGATGCAGGTCTTTGGTTAGAAACATCGCGGTGATCATTCGCACGCGGTTGTGCATGAAACCGGTGGCAAGCAACTCGCGCATCCCCGCATCGACGATCGGGAAACCGGTGCGGCCTTGTTTCCACAGTTCGAAGCGCTCGTCCGGTTCGTCCCACGGCAGCCCGCGCCACTCGGGATTGAACTCCTCATCGAGCACGTTCGGGAAATGATGCAGGATGGTGAAGTAGAACTCGCGCCATGCCAGTTCCTTGATGAAGACATCGATCCCGGCTGCGCCCGCCTTGTCACGCGCCTTGATGCATTCCGCGAATACGGTGCGGATCGATAGCAGTCCGAAACGAAGATCCTGCGACAGCCGCGACGTGCCATCCGCGGCAGGCAGATCGCGTTTGGCGGCATAGGCTTGGATTTTTCCGGCGATGGCGCGTTTCAGGCGTTCGCGGGCCGCGCGTTCGCCGGGTTCGAGAATTTGCGCGGAGGGTTCATTGAGCTTCCAGCGCGCCAGCGTGGGCAGGGGCAGCGAGGAAATTTTTTCCGGTGTCCCAAGCGCACGCGGCTTGGCCAGCGGCTTGGTTTTCGGCAGCGCCAGCCAGTTGCGGCTGTAAGGGGTGTAAACTTTGTAAGGCTGCCCGCCCTGCGTGAGCACCTCGTCCGGCGTGTGAAGCGAGACATCGTCATGCGCATGGCATGTGATACCCGTCTCAGCGCACATCGCCCGCACTCTCCGCTCCACCGTTTTTCCAAAAGGATCGGGGTCCGCATGGAAATGAAGTTCCACCGCGCCGGTCTCGCGGATCAAACCGCGCAGGCCCTCCACTACGTCACCCTCGCGCAGGATCAAACGCCCGCCGATCGTTTCCAGATTGCGGGCCAGCGATTCAAGGCATCCGCAAAGAAAGTGCTGCCGCTTCGCACCGGTCCATGCGTGCCCGCCGCTCCAGTCACTCATGAAATACACCGGCACCACCGGCAGGCCCTTGCTCGCGGCATGATACAACCCGGAATGGTCCGCGATCCGCAGATCGCGGCGAAACCAATGAATCACCGTTGCTTCCGACATGCCGGATCATTCCGCCACTTGTTTGATTCGCAAACGGAAAATCCGGACGACGGCTCAAACGGCATCGGCCAGCAGTTTTTCGGCCTTCTTCAAGGTGGCGGGGGGGAGTTTGCCATCCACCTTCTTCGCGCCGTCCAACACGGCTTTGAGTTCGGCCAGAGTCTTTTCGGCAGCGGCCAATGATTTCTTGCCGCCTCCGAATTTCTTGTCCGGGAAGTAGCGCGTGAACGTGGTTCCCGCCTTGCTGATGCAGAGACGCCAGCCTTCGAATGCGGCGTTCTCATAGGTGAAACGTGTCAGATTCTTTTTCGATTTCATGGCGATGGGGGTTGGTTGCAAAAAACAAATGCACCCTTTCTGCTAGAAAATCTAGCCATTTTTTCGGGCGGGAACCGGAGTCGCGCCATCAAAGCGCCACCCATCGAAACAACGTCTTCAGGCTGCTTTCACCAGTGACGACCGCCCGGAGGCAGCCGCTCCATTGATGGAAATTGCCGTAAAAAATGCTTTGCAAGTCCGGAGGACCGCCCTTTATTCGCCGCCCGCGGGCAATCCAAGCACGCCGTAGGTCCTCCGATGCGCCGCTTATTCGCGGCGTTTCAGCCCGTTGGAGGGTAACCCGGCAAACGCAAAACACACATGTCAGCAGTCAAACTCGCTCGTTTCGAGCTCCCGAACCGCCTCGTTCGCAACGAGGAAACCGCCACCGATACCTACGCCCAATTCGTCGCCGAGCCCTTCGAGCGCGGATACGGCCACACCATCGGCAACTCCCTCCGCCGCGTGCTGCTCTCCTCGCTTGAGGGCGCCGCCATCACCTCCGTCCGCATCGCCGGCGTCCAACACGAGTTCTCCAGCCTCCCCGGCGTCGTCGAGGACGTCACGGACATCGTGCTCAACCTCAAGAAGGTGAAATTCGCGCACAACGAGAAGGACCCGCGCATCCTCACCATCAAGGTCGAGAAAGAAGGCGTCGTCACCGCCGGTGACATCCAGGGCGACAACATTTACGACGTGGTCAACAAGGACCAGATCATCTGCACCCTCGACAAGAAGGTCAAATTCGACTGCGAGTTCGAAGTCCGCGTCGGCCGCGGCTTCTCCACCGGTGATGAAAACAAGCGCAAGGACCAACCGATCGGCGTCATCGCCATCGACTCGATCTTCTCGCCCGTGACCCGTGTCAAATACTCCGTGGAAACCACCCGCGTCGGCCAGATGACCGACTTCGACAAGCTCGTGCTCGATATCTGGACGGACGGCCGCATCACGCCGCAGGACGCGCTTCTGCAAGCCTCCGCCATCCTCCGCCACCACCTCGATGTCTTCGTCAACTACGACGAAAACGCCGTGGACTTCGAAGAAGCACCGGCCGAGTCCAGCGAGGAGAACGCCGCGCTCAAGAAACTGCTCAACATGTCGGTCAACGAGATCGAGCTTTCCGTACGCGCCGCCAACTGCCTCAACAACGCCAACATCACCACCGTCGGCCAGCTTGCGATGAAGTCCGAAGCCGAGATGCTCAAGTATCGCAACTTCGGCAAGAAGTCGCTCAACGAGATCAAGGACAAGCTCGTCGAACTCGGCCTCGGCCTTGGCATGACCTTCGAACCTTCGCTCCTTTCCGGACCCAGCGCCGCCTCCCGCGGACCGCGCCTCGGTGTGGAAGACGAAGCTCCGGTCGGTCTTGCCGATCTCATCGCCCAGAACCTCGACGACTAAACAACCTCCATTTTCAACTAAGGAAGCAACCGATGAGACATCGCAGCAAAACCGCAAAACTCAAACGCAACGCCTCGCACCGCAAGGCGCTGCTCTCCAACCTGGCGTGCAGCCTGATCGAGCACGGCCGGATCAAGACCACCCTCGGCAAGGCCAAGGCCCTGCGCCCGGTGGCGGAAAAACTCGTCACCCTCGCCAAGCGCGACGACCTGCACTCCCGCCGCCTCGCCATCGCCTACCTTCACCAGAAGGACATCGTGAAGAAGCTCTTCGCCGAAGTGGCTCCCGCGTCCAAGGACCGCCCCGGCGGTTACTGCCGCATCACCAAACTCGGCGCGCGCATGAGCGACTCCGCCCCGATGGCCTTCATCGAGTGGGTGGACCGCCCGGCGAAAACCGAAGCCGCCGAGGAAACTCCGGCTGCCGAAGCCGTCGTTGAGGTTGCGGAAGAAAAGCCCGCCAAGAAGGCCGCGAAAAAGAAAGCCGCCAAGAAGGAAGAGCCCGCCGCCGAATAAGCGGCAGGCTTTCCAACATCGTTTCACAAAACCGCCTGTGCCTCACCGCGCAGGCGGTTTTTTCGTGGCTGGGACGAGCAGTCCCAGTCCCCCGTGACAGCGAGCCTCCCGGCCCGCGTCTTCCTCTCCCGCCGTAAGATCCGGCTTTCCATCCGGATGAAGAGGGGGAGGTGGGGAAGCGAGAGGTTGTGCGCCTGAGGTTCATTGCCTACATCATCGCTATTCCGGCATCAGGCGACTTTGTGTCGTTTGCGATGTTTTGCCAGAAACGCCGGATCGGGCGGAATTGCATCAGCTGGGAGGCGAAGTGGCTGACCGTCGTAATCAGAGAAAGAAGTTTTCACTGCCTCGTTTGACAGAGCATGGCGCAGGCGTTTCGACATTAGCAGGCGCAGGTTGTCATCAAAGGAGATAAAACCTTGATCAAAGGCCGCGTCGTGGAGGCGGTTTAGGGCGATGCCATTGCGGACGTTGAGACGTTCCGCTTCGTATTCGCTCCATGAAAGGATGTGCGAGGCGATCAGCAACTCACGGACTGGCAAGCCGGTGATTGCGCAGCGGTTGTCATAGTTGTTTAGCACGGCGTCGCGGAAGTAGCGTTGTCCGCGCCGTTGTCTCACAATACCGGTGGTTTCGGTTTCACCCGTGGGAGGTTTGGATACCCGGAGTATGCCGGTGCCGGGGATAACCTCGGTGGTTTCGCTGCGGGCATCGACAAAAAGAGCGTCGAATTGTTCCTGACTCTGCGGCACCAGTACGGATGGATTCGCATGAAACTCCTCCCAGACATCGCGGTCGAGATTGCTCGCGCCTTTGAGTCCTTCGATGCCGCGCAGTTTCAGGGCGGGATCGAGTGAGGCGAGGTTGCTCAGTTTCATTGCCACGGAGCTCGGCGTGCGGCCAAGACGCCGGGATAGGTCGATGATGACCGGCTGGCGTTGGTCGAACTGTCCGAAGCGCAGTTTGTGATAGAGATTGAGAACGATAAGGAGCTCGTCGCGGGTCCAGCGTTTTCCGGCCGCCATGGTTGAAAGCTATCAGTTCCGAGGTGGCGTACGGAAGCCGGAAATCGAGCTTGATACGACGGGGGAACCTTGCCAGGTAACCTTGGTAATGAATCGCCAAGGCTTCTGCATTTTCATCAACACGGTCTTTCAGGGGCCTGTGCCGAGTGTGCGGGAGTCTAATGCGGAAGATCCTTGTGAGTCAGGAGGTAGAATCTGTGTTTTCGCGACGGAACGTGAGGCTCAGCTTGAGGTTGTCGACTGCATGATGACGCGACTTCGGGAATTCATCGACGAAGAGCGCGAGTTTGAAGATGCGATGACCGTCGAGGAATACATCGTGGAAGTGGACATTTGGCCGGATGGAACAGTTGTCGATGCCCATGGCAATAGCTTTCGGTGAACAGCAGGCGATTGTTGACAAGGATACCTATCAAGCTGCGCTGGGTTTGCTCGCGGATCTCTTGCCGGGGATCGCCTTTAGAGAGGAAATGATCGCGTTTCAACGATCTCTCACGCCGCTCGGCGGCTCTTCAGATCCTTGAGATGCTGGCGGGCGGCAGCCTTGCGGTCGGTGGCGAGTTCGTGCACGGTCAAGGCTTCGCGGATTTGGCGCACCAGCTCGGGAGCGAGCAGCGCGTCCTGATGGTTCTCGATCCAGCGCCGGAGTCCGCAGTTCAAGACGTTTTCAGGCATCGGAGTCTTGAACTGGGAATCGCCGATGAAAAAGACCAAGGACTTGAACCGGTCTTCCGGCAGCCCGGTGAGTGCCATCAAAGCACGAACATGAAGATGGTTTTGATGCAGCGGGTTTCGGAAGCGATGCTTCCGGCGGTGGATTTGCTGGGTCCATTCACGCTGCTTTTCACTTCCGAAGATCCAGCCCCGGTAGTTTTTCGTTTCGATGATGAAGATTCCGAATGGAGATACGACGATGTGATCAATCTGCGTGCTGCCGTTGCCATCGGGGCGGGGGGAGATAGAGATCGTTGAACAGATGGTATCGCGCGGGGTCGAGTCCGCGCAGGCCGCGGTTGACGTTCGATTCGCCGATGAGCCCCTTGATGGCAGGGGATCGCAGAATGCGGAAGATGATCCAAATGGCGGCCAGCAGCGCCAGTGATGGCCAGTTGGCGAGAAGGGGCTTGAGAAACGGGTTGTTCGTCACAGCAAAAGTATGACGGAATCCCGTTAGATAGGGAGTTCGGAAGTTTTATGTCATCACGTGTCTGCCTAGCGGCCGGATGTGGGTGCTGCGTAGCCGGTGCGGCATGCAGCCGTGATCTTTGGATCAGGAGAGACACCGCGGAGCGGGACGCTCCGGGCACGGCCTGCGGCGGGACGCCGCAGCCACGATGGGGATCCCGACCTCTGACCTAAATGGCACGGGATTAAGGCTGTTTTCATTACATAGGGAACCTTGCGAGCATTGGAAACAAGGTGGGGCGACGCGGCCTCGCGGAGCCCACTTCCCCGCCGCAGGCGGAATCCACGGCTCGGCGAGGCCGCCTCGCCCTACCATTTCGATAATGGAGTGAATCGAACCGTATCGCACGACACCGACTCTATTCCCGTGCCATTCACCTCTGACCTCCGACCTCTACGAAACAGGTGGACTAAAGTCCGCGCTCCGCTTTCAGACTGAGACGGTGTTTGCGTGTGAGGCCGTCGAGCATCATCGTGGCGAGGGTGCAGCTCATGCAGTAGTCGGGCACGCCGAGGGCTTTGCCGGTGACGGAGTCGTAGTGCTCGCTGATGCCGTTTTTGATCGCGTTGGCCACCGTTTTGTCGGCGATGTCGGCGGCGAGATCGCGGTGACCGTAGGCGGCGAGGCCGGAGGCGATCTGATAGTTGGTGGATGGCCAGACATCGCCGCGCCAGAAGGCGTCGGGTTTCCAGCGCGGATCCGTGCGGTCCACGGTGGGCACCGGCAGCGGCGTCAGCCATGCGGGCGAGGCGAGTGCCTCGGCCATGCGTTTCGCCTGCTCCGCGCTGGGCACGCCCGCCGCGAGCGGAATCCAACTGCCGATGGTGGCGACGGGGATTTTCTCGAGCGAGTCGCGTTTAACGGAAAGGAAGGCACCGGCCTTGTCGTCCCACATGTGCTTGCGCATGGCCGCGATGCCTTTTTCGAGACGCTTCCTGCGGCGTGCCGCCATGGCGGTGTCGCCCATGATTTCCGCGAGGCGCGCGAGGCTTTGCTCGCCCATGATGAGGTAGGCCGTGTTGCCGGGCACGCAGATGTCGGCATACCAAGGGCCTTCGCCGGGACCCTTGCGCACGGGGTGGACGGTCATTTTCATGTCGTCCATGTTGCACTCGTAGTCGAAGGTTTCCCATCGCGCGTGTTGGACTTTGCCGGTGTAAGCTCCCAAGGTGATAAGTCCGTTGTCGTGGAGGTCGCGCTCGCGCCAATACCAGTCGTGGAAGCGTTCGAGCCGGCCGAGGGATTGTTTGAGGAGTTCCTTGTCGCGGTTGCGCTGATAGACGCGTTCCACGCCCCATGCGAGGATGGGGATTTGGGAGAACTGCCGGATTTCCTGTGGCTCCGTCTTGATGGCCACGGTGATCATGTCTTGCGCGTGTGCGGGAGCCGTCTCGTTCCAGCGGTCCTGGAAGTCCCAGTAGTTCTGGAAAATATCGCGGATCTGTTGCCCGCGGCCGGGAAGCAGGGCGAGCAGATCCACCACGAACATCGTGTCCCAGATCCACTGGCCGATGTAGTAGGGCCCGCCGGGCACGATCCACGTGTGCTTGAGCGGCGGGGTGGGGGGCATGATTTTCTCAAGCACGCACTTTTCCATCACTCGCCTCGCAAGGGCGAGGACTTCCGGGCTGCCTGCCTCGAAGAGCGACTCAAGATCGGGCGGTGCGGCATCGGCAGCGGTGGAGAAATTTCCTAAAAGTCCCGCCAACGGGGCCATGCCGGCGGCCTTGAGGAATTGGCGGCGTGCGATGGAGTGGGCTTGCATGGGATTGATTCAATCAATTTGCAGGAATCAAGAGGACTTCCCCGCCTTTTTGCAGATCGATCCGATGGATGCCGGGTGTGGAAGATTCCGATGCCAGCTTGCCCGGGCCTTCGACGCGGAGCGGGCCCTCGATGCCGTGTTTCACCAAACAAGGTTCGCCCGCGAGGCTCTTGATGCGGACCCATTGGGTTTTTCCATTGCTGCGTTTGGCGGAAACAAGGAAGGCCCCCTCGGCGCGAAGGTCGCGGAACTCGACCTCCTTCCATGACGACGGCAAAGCCGGAAAAACACGGATCGGTCCGGGTTGATCCTTGGCGGGATCGTTCCAGCTTTGCAGCAGCATGTCCTGGATGATGTTGGCCGCGGCGAGGGTGGATTCGATGCACGGACTCTCATACCACAGGCCGTTCGGATAGAGATCGCCCTGGAGGCGTTGCAGGCTGATCAATGTTTCATCGCCGAGACCAAGCGCGGCCCCGATCGGTCCGGCGTGGGCCTGCACCATGGCCTGCCGCTGGCCGGGCCCCGCGGTTTCGAGCGCGCGGTGGAAAGATCGTTTCATGACATCCATCGTGCCCGGTTGGTCGATGTTCACGAGATGAAGCGGATAGATCATCAGCAGGTTGGAAAAATGCTGGTGGTTTGCCGATGATGTCTGGTCGCTGCCGAGGCGGAAGCCATGTTCATCGGCGGGGTAGTCCGGCAGACGCGCGATCACTTCCTTCCAGCGGGGGATGAGCGGGTCGTCGATTTTGAGCCGCGCGGTGGACTTGAGCAGCGTGTGGCAGGCCCACTTGAGCAGTGCGAGGTCGAAATTGCAGTCCTTCCAGACTCCCGTTTCCGGCGAGTAGGTCGGCGGCAGTCGCAGTGTGCCGTCGGCCTCCTCCCTGATCATGTGAAGGTAGAGATTGACCGCGCGCCGCAGCAGAGGATGGATTTTTTCGCGCAGCATTTCATCGTCCATCGAGTGGCGGTATTGCCACCACGCGTTGTGCAGCGTCCATGGCAGGTTGCCGACGAGATCGTAATAGCGCATGTCTTCCTCGCGGCTGCCGCGCAGGTCGCCGGCCACGGCCAGCGCAAGGTAGGCGGAGTCATCCTGCCACTCGGCGGGACGCACGGCCTTGATGAGTTCCGCGCGTTGCGCATGAAGGCGGTCCACCAGTTCTTGTCCCTGCTCCAGACGGTTGGCGGCATAGACCGGCCAGTGCGCGCTCTGGATGTTCCAATCGGCCGTGAAATACGGCCATGAGTGGCCTTGGAACCAGAGACCGGCGGTGTCCACCAGGCCTCGTCCGGCGCGCGAGGTGCAGCCGAAACGATAGATCGTCTGCCAGTAGAGCGCTTCCAGGCTTTTGTCGGGGATCGAAACGAAACTGCGCGGGTAATAACCATGCCACCACGCGCGGTGGGCGGCGATCCATGGTTCCGTGTTGATTGTTAGAAAACGGGCGGCGTCTTCCGCCGCGGTTTTGGCGGCGGTCGATTCCGGATAGCTCTTGGCGATGCTGACGATGTGGGTGCGCGTGTCACCGCTCGTCCGCTCGGCCCATGAGGTGGCGTATTGACCGCCGGCAAGAAGATCCTGGATCCACACGGATGCGTCGCCGTGTTTTTCGAGACGGCCTTGGGGATTGGGCTGCCATGGGAATTTCAAGGTCCGCGCGTAGTGCGCGCCATAGCGTTTCGCAAAGGCGTCGAGCCCGGCTTGATCGGCGGGATAACCGGGCCGCGTCGTCCGCGCTTCCGCCGGATGCCAGGACCAGTGGAAGCCCTTTTCGCCTTCGTCCGGTGTGAGTTCCGTGACGATCGCCATGTCCACCGCATGGGTGAAATGACGGATCCGGATTGCCCCCTTGTCAGTGGTGAGGGTGCCGGTCAACTCGGCATCCCACAGGTCTTTTCTCCACATGCAGCCGGTCGGTTTGCCGGCGGTATGAAGAAGAAAGTGGCCGATCCGCATGCGCGGTCGGCTGTAAGCCGTCCAACCCCAGGTGGAGTCCCGGTGGTCATGCACATCGGCGCGGAAGACCTGGAGTTTGATGGCGCCGCCTTCCTGATAGAGCATCGAGCCGACCATCGCGTTGCCGAAATGCGGAGCCTCGGTCCAGCCGCTTGGCAGCATGTTGAAGGTCATGTCATGCCGGCGGATGAAGGAAGGCCAGTCGATGGATGGTTCTCGGTCAACATCCGCCGCATGGCTCATGCTTGAGAGCAGGAGAAAACCGTATGACAGGAGCCGCGTGCGCATGGATGTCCATACGGCCGGATTCGCGAGGGTTTTCATGGCAAGCCCTGGGGCGGGCAAATCGTTTGAATTCCGTGGCAAAAACTCAAGAAGCCGCCAAGACGCGCCGGGATACACTCGGTGCATGAATTCAAACAAGGTGGTGATCGTCGGCGGCGGGGTGATCGGTCTCTGCACGGCTTACCACGCTTTGCGCAAAGGATTGGAGGTGACGGTGGTGGATAACGGCGGCGACAATTGTTCGTCGGGCAATGCGGGCATGATCGTGCCGAGTCATTTCATTCCGCTGGCCGCGCCGGGCATGGTGGCGAAGGGCTTGCGCTGGATGTTCAACCCGCGCAGCCCGTTTTACATCCGGCCCGCGCCGGACCCGCGGCTCATCCGCTGGTGTCTGTTGTTTTTGCGTCATGCGAACGCGCGGCATGTGGATGCGTCGTCGGGTTTGCTGCGGGACCTTTCGCTGGAAAGCCGCCGCCTGTTCGCGGAAATGGCGGAGGAGGAAGATTTCGGATTGGTCAAAAAAGGCCTGCTCATGTTGTGCCGCACGGAGAAGGGTTTGCATGAAGAAGCTGAGGTGGCGGAGGCCGCGCTGAAAATCGGCATCCGGGCCGACGTGCTCGGTTCGTCGCAAGCCGCAGCGCTGGATCCGGCTGTGGAAATGAACATCGCCGGAGCGGTGCATTTTCCGCAGGACTGCCATCTCGATCCCGCGCGCTTCCTCTCGGCTGTTAGAAAACGGGTGCTCGCGCTCGGCGGCAGCATCGTGGATGGCGTGGAGGTGGAGAATGTGGAGAGGGCGGGGGGGCGGATCACCGCGGTCTCGGGCGGAGGCCGGCGCTTTGAGGGCGGTCGCTTCGTATTCTGTGGCGGTTCATACACGGCAAAGCTGTTAGCCAAAACGGGCATCCGCCTGCCGTTGCAGCCCGGCAAGGGATATTCGCTCACATTGGAGAAACCGGCGCAGCTTCCGGGCCTTTGTTCGATTCTCTGCGAAGCCAAGGTGGCGGTGACGCCGATGGATGGCAGGCTGCGGATCGGCGGGACGATGGAAGTGGGAAGCATGGACCACCACGTGAAACCCAATCGTGTGCGCGGCATTGTGGAATCTGTTTCGGACTACCTGCCTGCGTTCAAGGCGGAGAATTTCGATGGCATCGAGCCATGGGTCGGGCTGCGCCCGGTATCGCCGGACGGCCTGCCCTATATCGGTCCCGCGCCTCGTTTCGAGAATCTATATGTTTCCACCGGCCATGCGATGATGGGCCTGAGCCTCGGTCCGGTGAGCGGCATGTTGATGGCCGATCTGCTGGCGGGCGACGCGCCGTTCCGGGACATCGGCGGCCTGGCGGTGGGGAGGTTCTAACGGAATTCATTCCGAATGGTGAAACATGAGAATTGCGAGCGGGAATGAATTCCGCGCTACGGCCTCATCAACTACTTTTTGTTGGGGATTCACTCGGGCGTCGTAGCAACTGCCAGTTGCCATTTTCATTAATCCGCCGTCCTAGTGAGCAGTGGCTCGAAGACAAACCACTGGTCCCAATGTTGGCGGGCCGTTTTGAAAACCGCGGCGGCCCAGATTTTCGCGACCTCTTCGTCATCGCCGCGCTGCCGTGGTGGGAGGTCGAGCGGAGGATGCACGGTGACGCGGTAACGCCGCCAGCCATCGCGGGTGATGAAGAGGGGGAAGCATGGAGCATTTGTCGCACGTGCCAAGTAGAGCGGGCCTTTGGGAAGGCGCATGTGCAGGCCGGGTTCCACCAACACATCCATCGGCGAGACATCGAAGATCACGCGGTCGCCCTGGATGGCGACGATGTCTCCGCTGGCGAGCACCCGTGCGAGTTCGATGCCCAGCATGTTTTCACCGCGGTTCCAGAGAGTGCGGAAGCAGGGATGTTTTTCCCCGCGGCGTTGCATTTCCTCTTCGCGCAACCGCTGGGCGTTGGGTTCCCGTTCCGGCGCGCGCACGGTGAAGAGCGTGCGGTTGAAACGATTCGCGAAGAGGGGTGCGGCGATATCATAATTGCCCATGTGTGCGGTCAGGATGATGCATCCTTCCTTGCGCCCGGAGAGGTCACGCATGTGCGCCAGTCCGGCGACCTGCCAATCGACTTCGCCGGTTGCTGTTTCACAGCGCAGGCTGTCCACGAAGGTCACTGCGAAATTCCAGAAAACCCGCCAAGCGCCGAAGATCGCGCGCGGCAGGCTCCAATCGGGAAACATCGCGCGCAGGTTGCCAACGACCGCCCTCCGCTGTTTGGCCGCGAGCATGAAAAACAACAGCGTCCATCCGGCGATGAGCACGGGTTCAAGAAACCACGGCACAACTCGAAGCACATGCGCGACGAGGCGGGACGGCAGGTCTCCGAAGATTCCCAGCCTGTCCGTCCAGCGTGATGATGGCTGCCGCGTTTCCTCCACCGGGCGTCATCCAAGCGGCCCCGCCCGCTTGGCGCAAGCGTCGTCACCCGCCCGCGCTGAAGCTGTCATCCAGCAGGTTTCCACAAACGACGGCTATGTTGGCGAGTTCGTCGCAGCGTTCGTTTTCACGGTGGCCGGCGTGGCCTTTGACCCAGTGCCATTGGATGCGGTGCGGCGCCATGACTTCTGTCAGGCGCAGCCAGAGATCCTGGTTTTTGACCGCTTGTTTGTCCGAGGTGCGCCAGCCGCGGCGTTTCCAGCGATCGATCCAGTTTTTTTGGATTGCATCGATGAGATACTTCGAATCCGAGTGCAGTTCCACTTCGCAGGATTCGGAAAGCAGTTCGAGCGCGGCGATGGCGGCGCGCAGTTCCATGCGGTTGTTGGTGGTGAGCCGGTATGCGGCGGAGATTTCCTTGCGGTGTTTGCCGCAGACGAGCACCGCGCCCCAGGCTCCCGGACCGGGGTTGCCCTTGCAGGCGCCGTCGGTGTGGATGACCACTTTTTTCATGGAGGATCATTCCGGAACGGACTGCCGCCGCCGGATAGCTTCGCGTAAACCGGCGCGGAAAGCACGATGCAGACGATCGCCGTGCCCAGCATGAACAAGCGCGTGGACGAATGCTCGTGCGGAACGACCAAGATGCCGATGATTCCGATGCCTTCGGAAAGCGCGAGTCCGATGATCATCAGTGGGAGCTTCTTCTCCAATCCTTCAAGCCGCGGAATGATGATGAAACGTATGATCAAGGCCGCGGTGGCGGCACCCAGCGCGATGACCTGCCAGATGACGGGCTCTTTTTCCGGACCGGCTCCGGCTGGATTGGCGCCGCCGAGGAAGAACTGCATGAACATGAGTCCGCTGAGGATGGCGAACCAAATGACCCAGAAAACGACGGGCGGCGCGGGAGCTTGCTGTGACCGGCTCATGGCAAAAAGATTGATCAAGCCGCCGGATGCGCCTCGCTTGCGAACTCGTCCTCCTGAAGCAGGCCTCGATCCGTTAGAAAACGATCGGCGGCGTTGATCGTCAACTCGAAGTGCCGGTGACTGACGTTGAAGTTGAAGAAGCTGTGGTCCTGGCGCTCGAAGTCCACCAGCGTGCAATCGTTGCCGCGCCAGCGCAGGCGGCGGCGGAAGCGCTCGACCTCGTCGAAGGGCGTGATGCGGTCGGACTTGCCGTGGAAAAGAATCATCGGCGGCAGCTTGCGGCGCACCAGCGTGGTGGGGCTGACGCGTTTGGCCGCGCCGGAGTCCGGGAAGCGGCTGTTGGCCTGGCCCTTGAGCGTGGTGTTGACCAACGCGCTGAAAAGCATGAGCGCCTGCGGCCGGCAGTCCAAGCCGTCCACCAGCGGCATCGCCTTGGTTTTGGGCATGGCGGTGAGCAGCGCGAGCAGCGCCCCGCCGGCCGCGCCGCCGGCCACGACGCGATCCGGATCGATATTGAAAGTGTCCGCGTTGTGGCGCAGCCAGCGGATCAGGTCGCGCGCGTCCTCGATGGCCTCCAGCGGACCCGTGCCGTGGCGCGCCCCGGTGCGCGTCTCCGCGGCCACCGCCACCGCGCCGCGGCTGGCGAAGTGAAGGCAGTGCGGCACGAACTGCGTGGGCGTGGGCGTATCCCAAAAGCCGCCATGGAAAAAAACCACCACGGTGCGCGGTGCGGCGGATGCCGGCGACTGTGGCAGGAAAACATGCGCCTGGACCGGCCCCTGCGTCCGTTCCTGATAGATGTAGGTGGCCGCGTCCTTGAGAATTTCCCGGTCGCGTGCTTCGCCGATCGGGGCGACTCGTTGCAAAATACTGCTCATGATGGGGGGCTGCCGTCGGATTCCGCATGCGGCGCGCGATTTGTTTGTTGTGAAACCGCGGCTCTTGTCCAATGGTTTTGCGCATGATCCGCATGATTTGCATCATTCCCTTGTGTGCGACGGCCATCGCGACCGCTGACGAGACGCTGCGTCCCGCGCTTGAGCAAAGTTACAGCACATGGCGCGACGCGGTGATCCGCAAGGATGCCAGCACCTGGCAGCGCACGACCGCGCCCCACCGGCGCGTGGAGGTGAAGAACCGCATCCTCTCGGAAAAGCGCGCCTTTCCCGCCGCGGTTTTTGATTTGCCCGCGCCGCCGCCCTCGCTGGCAGGGCTCAAATTTCTCGAAGCGAAACAAAACGGCGCGACGGCCAAGGCATCGTATTTCGGCAAGATCGACTTCGGTGTGGGCGGCAAACCGAGCGACAACCTGCTGGTGCTGTCGTTCACGGGCGGGGGCGGCGGCTGGTTTTACGACCGTGCGGATTTCGTCAACCTCGCGGCCCTGCCACAGGTTCGCAAGGAACTCGCGGCGGGAGATCTCGGTTATCTCAAGGAGACGCCCGAAGCCCAGCCTTCAGGCGTGGTGCCGCCGACGCCGATCGAAGTAGGCCCGGCGAAATACATCGCGAAGGTTTATGTGTTCTGTCCCGGCCGCGAGGTGCGCACGCAGATCAACAAGATCAGTCAACATCGGTTTGCAAATGCCAAGGAGGCGGAGATCGTGGTCGGCGGCGCGCGCGACGGCGTGAACGAGGTGCAATACGCCATCAAGAAACTCGAAGGCGGCACCGGCAAGGAGGCGATGACCATCCGCGTCTATCTGATGTCCGAGGTGCGGGGCGTCCAGCCGATCAAGATATTCGAACATCAACTCGCCGCGGACGAGGTAGCCAAACCCTTCGGCACCGAAACCTTCACTGTGGATGCCGCGACGGCCGCCAAACTTGCGGGCAAGTGAGCCAATCCCTCAGCGCGGCGGGGCGGAGGCCGGTTTTTTGCTTACGGCGAAGCGGTATTTGATCACCGCGTCCACGATGCTCTGGGCCACCGCGTTCTGGTAGTCGTTGTCGTTGATCAGACGCGCCTCGTAGGGATGACTCATGAATCCGCCCTCAAGCAGGATGGCGGGATGACGCACGCCGGACAAAACGCTGAAACGCGCGCGCTTGATGCCGCGGTCGAAGGTGTGTTTCTGGAGGCGGCGGAGCGCCGAGCCGTGGACGGATGTGGCGAGCGCGATATTGGCCGAGTCGTGCTGGTTTCCGGCGCGCGATTGAAGATCACTTGCGATCAGGCCGCGGCCGTAGTGGGAGACACCGGTGGGTGAGAGAGTGAAGGTTTCGATGCCACGCGCTTCGCGGCCGCCGGAGTTGAAGTGGACACTGATGAAGACCGCGTTCTCGCGCACCGCGTTGGCGATCTCGACGCGTTCCTGCAACGATAGGAAGCGGTCTGTGGTGCGGGTCATCACGACGCGGAAACCGCGCGCTTCGAGCAGCGACTTTGCGCGCCCGGAAACCTTGAGATTGTAGAGTGCCTCGGTGCCGAGCGAGTTGACAGCTCCGGGGTCTTTGCCGCCGTGGCCGGGGTCGAGAATCACGGTGCGGAAATCACCGGCGTTATCGATGAAGTTGGGACGCAGCACCGGATCGATGAGTTTCGCGAGATCCATGCGCGAGATGTAGGGTTTGTCACCGATGGTGGTGACTTGGTGGGTGAAGACGAATTTCACGCCGTTCATGAGGCACTCGTAACCGCCGATCTTGAGATGCATTTCGACCTTGGGGTTTTCAAGCACGATGTCGTTGCCGTTGCGGGTGAACTTGGTGAAGCTGTAGAAGCGCTTCATGCTGTCCACCGAAACGTAGTCGCGGCCCTCGTGTTTGGCGATTTCCCAACCGGCGGTGGGAGCGGCTTGCAGGACCGCTGGGGCCAGCGGGAACAAAACCAATGCCACGGCCAGCAGGCGCGGCGTGGCGCGTCGGTGCGAGTGGGTTTTGCAGGAGAGGTGCGGCACGGCTTCTTTCAGTTCTTAACAATGACAAAACCGCATGACAACCGGATTTGTGGGCAATTTTCCCGAACGGGCGGAAAAGAGCCACCCGGATTGGGCATTGCGGGGTGCCGGGATGTGCGCTAGGCATCGGCACATCATTGAAATGAAAGCTCAGATTCCCGCCATCCTGACCGCCGCCGCCGCGCTATTCGTGGTGGCCAAGAACCCGTCCACCGAGCAGCCGCCCGCGGGTGCGGCCGGGAAAATCGCCGCCGTGCTGCCGGAGAAACCCTATGCTTCGCCCCAGAAACCGCGCAAACTGCTGGTCTTTTCCAAGACGAATGGTTTCCGCCACGCGTCGATCGCCACCGGCAAGCTGCTGCTCGCCGAGCTGGGCCGCAAGACCGGGGCCTTCGAGGTCGTGATCAGCGACGACCTCGCGCAGTTTGAAAAAGACAGCCTCGCGGGTTACGACGCGGTTTGTTTCCTGAGCACCACGCAGAACGTGTTCCTGCCGCATCCCAACGAGTTGGCGAAACTCTCCGATGACGAAAAGCAGGTGGCCGCGATGAACGAGGCGCGGTTCAAGGAGAACCTCATGAACTTCATCAAAAACGGCGGCGGCTTTGTCGGCATCCACGCGGCCACCGACACCTGCTACGAGTGGGCGGAGTTTGGCAGGATGATCAACGGTTTCTTCGACGGACATCCGTGGGGCGCTGGCACGATGGTCAGCGTGAAGGTTGAACCCGGTCAGGAAAAACATCCGCTCGTTGCGATGTTCGAGGGCCGCAATGTGGAATTCAAAGAGGAGATCTACCAACTGAAGGATCCCTATGACTCGAAGGCCGTGACCATGCTGCTGCGCCTTGATGCCGAAAAAACCGACATGACGGTCAATGGCATCAAACGCAAGGACGGCGACTTCGGCATCGCCTGGGCGCGCAACTGGGACAAGGGCCGGGTCTTTTACTCATCACTCGGCCACAACCATGAAATCTACTGGCATCCGGAAGTCGTGAGGCACTATCTCGCCGGCATCCAGTGGGCGCTGGGCGACCTGAAGGCGGAGGTGAAGTGAGGGATGGCGGAATTATAATTACCGCCAGTGTTCGATGCCCGGCGAGCCATGCCGCCCGCAGCCTGCTTGCATGCATATCCTTGGTCCGGGCCAGAAGTCCATGGAACGACTGAAACACCCGGAACCGCTGAGTGGACCGATTATCGGAGCGTTCATTCCGCCCGAATCATCGACAAGAACCATGTGCGGAATGAATTCCGCGCTCCAATTGAACGGCGTTTCGGTTTGATAGACCAGGCTACTGCTGCTGTTGGCGCTGGCGCTGGGCCTCTTCCTGTTGGCGGCGTTGCGCCTCCTCTTGTTGTTGGCGCTGTTGCTCGCGGGCCTGTTCCTGCTGACGGCGCGCTTCCTCCATCTGTTCCTGTTGGCGGCGTTGCATTTCCTCCTGCTGCCTGCGCTGCATCTCCTCCTGCTGACGGCGTTGTTGTTCGCGCGCTTGTTCCTGCTGGCGGCGCGCTTCCTCCATATGTTCCTGCTGGCGGCGTTGTGCTTCCTCCTGTTGGCGGCGCTGCATTTCTTCCTGCTGTTGGCGTTGTTGTTCGCGCGCTTGTTCCTGCTGTTGGCGGCGTGCTTCTTCGACTTCTTGTTGTCTGCGCTGTGCTTCCTGCTGTTGGCGGCGCTGCATTTCCTCCTGCTGTTGGCGTTGTTGTTCGCGCGCTTGTTCCTGCTGTTGGCGGCGTGCTTCTTCGACTTCTTGTTGTCTGCGCTGCATTTCCTCCTGCTGCTGGCGCTGTTGTTCGCGCGCTTGTTCCTGTTGCTGGCGACGAGCTTCTTCGACTTCTTGTTGTCTGCGTTGTGCTTCCTCCTGCTGCTGGCGCTGCGCCTGCTCTAGTTGTTGGCGGCGCGCTTCCTCGGCCTGTTGCTGGCGTTGTGCTTGTTCTTGTTGCTGGCGTTGCTGCTCTTGCGCCTGTTGCTGTTGTTGGCGGCGCGCTTCCTCGGCTTGTTGCCGGCGCTGTGCTTGTTCTTGTTGCTCGCGCGCCTGCTCTTGCTGGCGTTGTGCTTCTTCGGCCTGCTGTTGGCGTTGCATCTCCTCGCTCTGACGGCCTTGCTGTGCGCGAGCCTGCTCTTCCTGTTGACGACGGATTTCCGCCGCTTGCTGCTGACGTTGTGTTTCCTCCTGTTGTTGGCGTGCTGTTTCGGCCTGCTGCTGGCGTTGTGCTGTTTCGGCCTGACGGCTCTGTTCCGCGCGGGCCAGTTCCTGTTGCCGGCGCTGGTTTTCCGCGGCCTGCTGCTGTTGGGCCTCTTGCCGGCGGCCTGCTTCTTGAGCTTCTTGTTGGCGTTGCGCTGCCTCCCGTTGACGGCCTTGCTCTTCGCGCACCTGCTCCTGCTGTTGACGGGTTTGCTCCACTTGTTGCCGGCGGCGCGCGGCTTCGGTCTCCGCTACTTTGTTGAGCGCTTCCTGTGGCGGCCGGGCGCTGGGGATTTCAACCGGTTGTTGAGGCTGGATTTCCGTGCCTTGTCGATCAGGTGTGCGCGGTGGATTTGATTCCGCGGTTTGACCACGGTCGTTGCGTTCGTCCGGTTGGCGTTCGGGACGCGCGGATTGAGGTATGGGTTGCTGCTGACGCGCGATTTCCCGGCGTGGTGTCTCCACGACTTGCGGCGTCACCGGTTGGGTTGCGGCGGGCTGCTTGATCTCGGGTTGGCGACGGTTGGCTTCGAGGCGTTCGAGTCTGCGTTGTTGGAAATTTTCACGCCCGCCAAGATCGGTGATGACCTGTTCGGCGCGGGTGCGGCTTTCCTGACGCGATTCGCGGAAACGATTCACGACTTCTTTTTGAAGCGGCTGCTCGCGTTCGACAGTGACGGCTTGAAGTCGGTCTCTGACCCGGGTGGGTTTGAGCGCGGCGTTCCAATCCGCATCAATCTCGGGCGCGGCCAGTCTCAGCCGTTCGCCATCGAAGCGCGGACGCATGGCCGTGGAGTCGCGGCCGGGTTTGGTCCGGCGATCGGGGTCGAGCCGGAAGACCGGCAGCGGTTTGCCGATTTGCCGGCTGATATCGGCATGTTTCGGCCCGCCGCAGAACACGCTCCGGTTATTGACGTGGATGTTGGTGATGTTGTTACACTGCCGGTAGAAGTCAGGATTGCGTTTGTATGGCAGGCAATGGTTTCTAACCGGGCTGCAGAAGTTGCGAACTTCCACGAAGTTGTACCATGTCACGCTGATGCTGTAGGTGATATCGATGTTGGAACCCCAGGTGCCGCTGCTCCAGTAGAGGGTTTCCGGGGGCAGGGGCGCCCAGCCGATGTGACTGCCGCTGCCGCGCCATGAGACCCATGAGGGCGCCCATTGAGAACCGGGCACCCAAACCCATCCGATGCCGCGCAGCAAAGCCCAGCGACCGTAATGATAACAGGCCCAGCCGAAGGGTTCGTCCGAAATCCAGGTCCAGCCATGATCGGTGCAGACCCAGCGGCCGCGGGTGTAGGGCCGCCATGAAACGTCGCGCACGATCGCCGGTTGCCAGACGTAGCCGTAGTCCGGTGTTTCAAACCATGAGCCATAGGCCGAGAGCGAATCATAGAACATGCCATAGTCGGCGACGGGTTGTTGGGTGTAGGTCTGCCTGTTGCCGAAATCGATGGCTTCGCGGCCGGCGAGTTCGCGCTCGCGCTCGTTGAGTTCGATGCCGCGCCGGTCGATCTCTGTCGCGGTTTGCTCCAGACGTCCCTCGCGGCGGGCCAGTTCTTCTTCCCGCTGGCGCAGGGCATTCGCTTCGGCGGCGGCGTTTTCACCGCGCTTTTGCTCGAGTTCGGCGCGTGCCTCCTCGATGTGCATGCGTTCGCGTTCGATGGCGTCGCGTTCGGCGGCGAGACGCTGGTTTTCCAGTTCCTGTTCAAGTTCCTGCTGGCGGGCGACAGCTTCGGCCGCCTTGTTTTCGAGTTCGCTGATGCGCTTGTCGTCCTGCGAGGGTTTGTCACAGCCGGTCGTGAGAAGAAGTGCGAACGCGGCAAGGGGATAAAGGCGGGCGGGTTTCATGGTGAGGAATGGATGTGCGCGATACGACGCGGCTGCCTGTGCCGTCATTCAGTGATTTTTCAACCGAGGTCGAACACGACACGCGGCGTGGTTTCCGGGCCGGCGGGGATTTCATGGCGCGTGACGCGGCAGCCGAGAAGTTGCTCGATCATGCGTTGCTCCATCGCGACCGTGCGAGGGAAACGTTCGAACACGCGCTGCATCGGGTTGTGGTATTCGATGATCCGCGCGGGGTCCTGCACGAACTCGCTGGCGCAGCCCGCCTTAACGCGGAGTGCGACCAGTTTGCGCGCCCGCGCGGCCGGAGTGCTTGATTTTTCGAGCGCTTTCTCCCAACGCGCGGCGGTTTTCGCGAAGTATTGGAAAAGCAAACGCTCGGGCGCACTGTCGCCATGCATCGCGCGCAGTTCCTCGAGCAGGTCGAATACAAAATCCACCCCGGCTTGTGGAAACAAGGCATCGGCCCTGGCGGAGAGGCTGTAGAAAATCTCCGGGCGGCCCGCTTCGGCGCGCGGCTGGCGCGTGCGGTGGAGATAGCCGGCATCGACCAACTGGTCGCAGTGGCTTTTGACCGTCATGTAACTGGCACCGGTTTGCTTGCCGATCTCGCTCAAGGGCATGCCGCCGTGATGCTTGAGCAACTCGATCACCAACAGCCATTGCGGTTTGATCAGATCGCGGAAAACGGGGAGAAACATGGTCGTCAAACGCGGAAAGTCGTCGCTTTCCGCCCGGCGATCAATGCGCAATTTCGGGATGCCGGAGTGTATTGGGTTTTCCGCATCGTTTCCGATTTCATCCAGCAGATCGAAATGGCGCGCCAGAAAGGGCACGGTTTACTCCGGGTGGGCCATGAGAACACTTTCCATGACGTGGTCGCTATCGGTAACGGACTCGATGATGATGCGGCGGACTGCCTGGAAGGGATTTTAAAAATCAAACCCCAAGACAAGATAGGCATCCAAGCGACGTGGTTGCTGATTCCAAGCGCGGGAATCCGCATTTGTCCTGTGGCCGCTCAACGGGCCATGGCCTTACTGGTGGTTTGGGAAGTGGATTAATTCCCATAAACATTTTCGTTAAGGGTGATTTGCAGGATCGTCACGTAAGGGGTTTGATTGTAATCCACCTGCTCGATGGTGAGCGTGTTGTTGTCGTTCTTTTTCCACGGAAGTTCCTTGCCGGAGTAAAGGTCGGTGACTTTGCTGACCTCCTTGGATCCGACGGAATGGGTCGTGAAGGTTCCTTTGGCTCTGTCGCGGTAGCTGGAGTAGATCTGGCAGTAGATTTTGTCACCCGCGCAAGTGAAGCCATACTCACCGTGAAGCGGCTGCCACGGGCCGCCGCGCGTGTGGTAGATTGCCGGGCCGACTATCTTGAGCCATTGGCCGGTTCGGAGAAGGACATCCTGTTGATTCTGAGGAATCAACCCCTCGCGGTCAGGCGCGACGTTGAGGAGGAAGTTCATGTTTCGCACCGCGCAGTTGGAAAGATAGACGGCGATTTGTTCAAAGGTCATGACGGAAGCGTTGGGCACATGTCCCCAGCCGCCTTTTTGAACCGAAGCGCATTTTTCCATGGTTTGCTCATTTCGGATCTCGCCCGAGGTGGCGGCCGAGCCTTCCTCTCCATGCACATCGCCGATCCACCCGAAGCGCTCGTTGACAATCATCCGCGGCTGGTGCCTGCGGACCATACCCATGACTCCGAGCGATTTTCCGGATGATTCCTCCTTGTCGAGATAGGCCTCACCGACTTTCCAGTCGCCATTCGGATCCTGGTATTTTCCGCTGTCCCAGAAGCGGTCCTCCAATTCGGCATCCTTGCTTTGGCCGAGATAGCCGCCATCCCAGAACATGTATTCGATAGGGCCGTAGTTATTGAGGAGCACGCCGAGTTGTTCATAGACCTCCTCCTTCATGAACCGGGCGTTTTCCTTGTGCCATGGCTCGGCGGTGTATCCCCAGACGTTCAATTTGCAGCCTGTTCCTGTCACATTGTAGTAACCTGGATAGCGCCAACTCATCGGCGAATAGTAGAGGCCCACGTGCAGGCCGGCTTTCCTCACCGCGTCGGTGTATTCCTTGATCAGGTCCCGGCCGAGGTGTTTGACGCTGGTCCAGCTGTTGGGATGCTTGCTGTCGAACAAGGCATAGCCATCGTGGTGCCTTGTGGTCAGGACCGTGTATTTCATGCCCGCGCTTTTCGCCAGTTCCGCCCACTTCGCCGGATCGAATTTCGCCGCCGTGAATCCCTTCTGCGGATCCTCCGCATGGGCCCGATAGGCCTCAGGGGAAATGGCATTGCTGTGCATGGTCCACTCCGCGCCCTTGTCGAATGAGGAATAGACACCCCAATGGATGAACATTCCGAATTTCGCGTCGAGATACCATTTCATGTCTTCGGGGGGGGGGCGTGGTCACCCCGCCCTCGGTTTTGGGTTCGGTAACGGTAGGTTTGATAAACTCCTGGATGGTCGGCGGAGGTGCTTCTCCCAGATATTCCAGTTCCAACAAATCGGCATAGCCCTTGCCCGGACCGGAGGGATGCTTCAGGGTGATCGTCACGGTGTCACAGGCATGCGCCGAGGTGAATTCCACCGCGATCCTGCTGTAAACCGGCAGCGCGCTGGCAACCGACACCGGCGCACCACCGAAATCCCGGGCGGAAAGCTCGACTTGTTCGGAACCCGCGTCGGTTTTGACCCACGCCGACAAGCGGTAGCGGCTGTTGTTGCGGATCCTGACTTCCTGGCTGCAATTCGCGCTTTCCGGCCCCAGGGCAACCGCGAATTTGCCCGCATGAGCGTTGTTGGAAATCTCGGCACGCTTGGTTCTCCAGTTTTTCCAGCCCTTCAGGGTTCTGGTCTCAAAATCCGGGTTGAGGATCTTGGCCGAGTCAGCCGCATAGGGCTCGTTTTCCGCGAAGGTATTTGCGGGTATGGCGAGAGCCATCGAAACGAGAACGGGCAATAGTTTGTTAGATTGAAGCATTCCAATCAGATACAGGTTCAAGGTTTGCTTTCATGGAAGAACCCTTCAATTGAGATCTTCGGGCTTCGTATCGCCGGGTTTGGCTTTCTTCCTGAGAGGGGGCAATGGTGGCAAGGGACGGAGGACCTCGGCGCGCACGGCGGCTTCCGCATCACGGTATTTCGGATGTTGATAGACGCGGATGTAGTCGCACAGCACCACGTTCGGCAGCTTGGATTCGTCCACCCAGCGGTCTCCCTTCAAGGTGCTGGCAATGACGCTCATCCAGACGCTCATCTCATCGTGGGGAAAGCCGGTGGAAGGGATTTCCTTGGTCAACCGGCCGTTGAAATAGAAGCGGGTGAACTCGGGCGTGAACTCGCAACCCCATACGTTGAAGGTCGCTGACGTATCCGGCGCATCCTCGATGACCCAGCGACCCGCGTTCCACGACTGGCGGTTTTTCCGCTGGTGGTAACGGGACTGGTTGATGACACCGAAGCTGAAGTAATGGGGATCGCCGCCATCCTGCTCGCAGAAGTCCAGTTCCAGCAATGGCGGCAACCTGCGTTTCACATCGGGGGCGTTATGCCTCATCGACCAGAACGCCGTGTGCCAGCCCTCGGCGGGCGGCGTTTTGAAACGGGCCTCATAGTATCCATAGACAAAAGTCCGCTTGCTGATGATTCCGCCACCCGTGTAACCCTTGCCCTCCACGGATTCCTTGCGCAGGGCGATTTCAAGATTGCCGTTCCTGACCGACACATTCTCCCGCTGCTGGGCGCTGAGCATCTTGTCCACGAGCCGGAAGTTCCACTTTCCCGTATCGACTTGATCGCCGTTGAACTCGTCGGAGAAAACCGGTTCGTATCCGGCCGGCGGCAGCGGTGTCACCTCGGCAGCGGGTTTCACCGGGATGTGGATCTTGCTGGTGAACTTCGGCCGCTTGGCGGAGCGGTCAGGCGCTGAAGGTGTTGATTCGGCCAAGGCGAATGCACCGGCCAACAGCGAAAATCCCAGTGCGATGGAGGATGGAAGTGTGGCGTGTGTCTTCATGCGGAATGTGGATTGGCGCTTACAAGGTCTCACGTTTCGCTGCTCATTTTCCGAGCACCAGGACCCGGAAGACGGCCGCAGCAGCACCGTGGGTGGCGAGCACCCGCAGGGTAAGACGATTTGTTAGAATCGGTTCCTTTGCCCGCCATTCGTGGATCGCGCCGTGGTGATCGCGCACGGAGTGAATCACGGTGCCTTTTTCATCGAGCAGATCGAAATCCTTTACCATGAACGGCACGACTTCTTCGGGATGCGTCATGAGCACCGATTCCATCGGATGGTCCCAGTCGGGATCGAACTCGATGTGCACGAGGTTGATTTCGCGTGGTGAATCCCATGTCAGGTGCAACTCCGGTTGCGGGTCGTTTGGATCGGCAACCCATGCGTTCGGAGTATCGACGGGCCGGGCGGGGCCACTGATGACATTGGCAGGACCGAAGAGATCGATGGGCGGATCGAAAGTCATCGCGAGGTTGCGGCCTTCGGGGCGGCGTTTGGGAAGCCAGAACTCGAAACGGTCGATTCCGATACCCGGCGGTGGTTCCTGCACGCTGGATTTGGCGACGGCTTTGTTGAATGCCGTCGTCGCCGCGAGCACGCCGGTAAGTCGCGCATCACTAATTCGTACGCGCAAGGACGGGTCTTCGCAGAGTTTGATGAAATGATATCCGTCTTGTTCCACCGCGGTGGCGAAGCGCGCGGTGATGCGTGATTCGCCCTCGCTGAACGGGATGTCGAGCGCCTCGATGAGAACCTCCGGCGTAAAGTTGCCGGGCTTCTCCGAGCGCCGGAGTTCGACGCGAAGGGCACCGGTTTGTTCGGCGGTGATCTCAAAGGAGACGGTCTGGCAGGTTCCTTTGGCAAGCGGGACGATCATCGCCCAGTTGTTGTCGAGGCGGATCCATGCCTTGTTGGATTTCAGTTCGGAAAGCACGCATTGCGAACTCGCGGTGACTGTCGCCTGCGCGGCGAGATCATCGGGGTCGGCGTGGGTTTTGCCTGGAAGAAATTGTCCGTCTCGCTGGAGACGGATCTGCAGTTCGCGGAGTTTGTCACCGCTTGATAGATCGGCGGGCAGGCAGCCTTGTTCGAGACAGATCGCGGCGGCGGTGCCGACGGCTTGCCCGCCCGCGGCGCAGGTGGCCATCACGCGGGTGGAACCGAAGGCGACGTGCGTGGCGCTGATGATGCGGCCTGCAAGGAAGAGGTTCTTGATGTTGCGGCTGTAGTAGCAGCGCCACGGGATGCCATAGACGCCCTTGGAATGCCACTGGGTGCAGCCGGACAGTTCGGAATACACGCCATCGGCCGGATGAAGATCCACGGCCCAGCCACCGTGGGCGACGACGTCTTCGAACGGGGTTTGTTCCACCAGATCCTGCTGGCGGATGATGTAATCACCCACGAAGCGGCGGCTCTCGCGCTTGCCGGGGATGTGGCCCACCCATTCGAGCGTCATCGTTTCCGCCTCGGGGAAATTGCCGGAGTTCTTGATGTAATCCCAGACGCCATAGACCACTTTCCACAGCTCCCATTTGATCTCTTCCGTCTGATGGATGGTGTCGAGGCGGCCGCCGTATTCGAGCCACCAGAAATTGCAGCCCTGCATGTTGGTGTTGAACTGGCGGTAGCGGGGAATCTTGGTGATGTCCTTCAATGCCCAGCTCGGAGCGACGAATTTCACCGGCACGCCGACATCCTTGGTGGAGAAGTACATCGAGTGTCCTAACAGCTGGCCGTATTCCACGTCCGGCGCGAAGCCTTCGCCGAATTCCTCCTTCGACTCCGCGCCCATGCGGAAGGCCGCTCCTGACATGAAACCGACAATGCCGTCGCCGGAGGCATCGCAGAACAACGGGGCTCGAAGCACGTAACGGGTGGAGTTTTGCGAACAGAAGGCGTGGACGGCGGAGATGGTATCGGGATCGCTCTTGTCCACCTCGTAAGCGGCGGTGTTGAGGAGCAACGTGAGGTTTTGCTCGGCGAGGCATTTCTCCAGCAGGATCGTGTCGAAGATCAACGCGTTGCCCTGGCGGTTGCGATAGAGGTTTTCCTCGAGGATTTCGTTGAGAATGCCACCCTCGCGCGACCAGCGGTTGTTGTTGCCGAGATGCGACGTAGCGCCGAGCACCCAGAGGCGGACTTCGCTGGAGGAGTTGCCGCCGAGAACCGGACGATCCTGGACAAGCACGGTTTTCACTCCATGGCGGGCGGCGGCGATGGCGGTGGCGACTCCTGAAAGACCACCGCCGACCACGATGAGTCCGGCGTCGATCTCGACGAGATTCAGGGAACGTTTATCAGCGGGTGCTTCGATGATCATGATGTTTATCAGGGTTTTGCGGGAGAAGCTGTTGTGGAACGGTTGATGCCGCCGAGCCAGAGGAAAACGAGGGCGACGGGATGAAGGAAGGCCATCGCGAGAAACCACGGGCTGTAGCCCTTGCCGGTGACCATTTCCAGCAGCGGCCCCATGATGGTTTTAAAAGCTTCATCGAGAAACCCGGGAGGTTTTGACGACGGGCCGGAGACCATGGCGGCGACGATCATGTTCATGATGATGCCGCCGACGGTGCTGCCAGCCGCGACGACGCTGAAGATGGTGCCAAGCGAGTGTTTCGGCGACACATCCACGATGAGCGCGCTGATGTTGATGAGCCATGAGAGCGACGCAAACACGGCGACGGCGGTGAAGGTCATGGTTAATGGCAATCCACTCACGCTGGAGACGAGCGGTGAGACCGGCATGAGGCAGGCGCAGCCGAACATCACGGCGAGGCGGGCTTTGACAGGAGACATGCCGCGTTTGATGAGCAGGCCGGAGAACCAACCGCCAGCCAGCGAGCCGATTCCGGCGGCGGCATAGACGATCCACGTGATGGTGAGATCGGACTGGGCGATGCCGCGTCCGGTGTTGAGATACTTGGCGAACCAGAACTGATAGAAATACCAAACCGGATCGGTGAGCAGGCGGGCGATGAGCAGCAGCCAGAGCGGCTTGAACGTGAGAACACGTCCCCATGACCATCCGGCTTCGCTGGCTTCAGCGCTGTCCTTGCCGCCGTCTTCGATCATCGCGAGTTCGTCCTTTGAGATGAACTTGCTGTGCTGGGGTTTGCGGTAAAGCAGCAGCCAGGGGATGACCCAGACAAACCCGGCCAAACCGGTCACAAGAAATGCCATGCGCCAGCCGGTGCCGTGGCCGAAGAGCGAATTCACCCACGGCAGTTTGTTGACGTAATCATACTCGGCGAGAGGAATGACAATGTAGGGAGCCACGGTCGCGCCAATCGTCGCGCCCATGGTGTAGAAGCCGATGGCCAGCGCCCGCTCGCGGGAAGGGAACCACTCGGATACGATCTTGGAGGCGGCGGGCCAGATGCCTGCTTCACCCAGGCCTAGCGAGAAACGCAGCGTGCCCATCGACTTCATGCCCTGCGCCCAAGCGGTGACGACGTTGGACATCGACCACCAAAGCACGAAGAGCAGGGTGCTGTTTCGCGTGCCCATGCGGTCCACCAGTTTTCCCGACACCAGATAGGCAATTGTGTAGGCGATGAGGAAGATGTTGACGATGTTGGCATAGTCCCGGTCATCGAGTCCGAGATCCTCCTGAATGGTTGGCGCGAGGGCGGAGAGCGTTTGGCGGTCCACATAGTTCAACACGGCGGCCAGGAAAACCAGAACGACGATCCACCAACGCAAGCCTCGGATAATCATGGTTAAGGAACTTTCTTTGTTTGGCGGTCGAATTCGAAATAGGCAAGACTGAGGCACCAAGCGGCGCCGTAGTTGACCCAGCCCTCGGCGTGGCGATAGGCGCCCTCGGGGTTGAAGGGAAACATCTCGCTGCCGGGAGCTGCGGAGATCGAGCCGCGTGTGAGTTCAAGCCGCGCGCAGACGTTCAGTTTATGACCGATCGGCCAGCCGCGCTCGATGCCGGTGAACCCCATTTCCGGTTTGTGAGGCGCTGCGGCGAGACGCGGGTTGCGACCGAAGACCGCGTCGGCATGGGAGATGGCGATTTCGCGCATGCGAGCCTTCAGCACAGGATCGGCAACGACCCACGAAGCCGCCGTGGCGATTCCCGGAGTGGAGAGCCAGTTGCCGACATCGTTGATCTTCGGAACCGTCCAGTGATCGCCGTCATCAAAACGGCGGAAGTCCCACATGTTGGCGGAGCGTTTCGCGGCGACCCCGGCCCATGCGGTGATTTTTTCCTTCAATCCGGCGGGGGCATTGTCGGGATGGTTTTGTAAAAGCCAAACGAGGTTCTGGATGGTGCGGTGTTCGCTCATGCGGTGGCCCTTGGTGGTGCGCGGGTCGTTCCAATCGAGGTTCTTCACGATCCAGTCTGTCTGCATGACGGCAGCGGTCAGATAGCGTTCGGGATCGGGGAGGCCGTCGCGTTTGGCGATCTCGTGCATGAGGAGATTCGGAACGATGGAATGTCCCGGCGCGTGGCGGCCCTTGTAGGGATGGAGTTTGCCTCCCATCGGATTATCGCCAGCAAGCTGCCCGACGGTCAGATAGGTGGATGGATGCCACCATTTCCCGATCTCAAGTGAAGGCGCCCAGTTCCGCACGCAGAAGTCGCGGCACTTTTCGTAAAACGAACGCGGCAGCCATTGTTTCAAGTCCGGCCAGGCCCAAACGACATAAGCGACCTGCTCGACCGTCTGCGCGTGGATCCTGCGCGGGTCGGGGTCCTGGCTCGGGTCTTTCGTCGCGGGGTTGACGAGGTAGTAGCCCGCGCCCCAGTGGATGAGTTTGACGACGTCCGGCGCGTCGGCGGCGGGTGGCTCTATTTCGGTGTAGTATTTCCTAACAGACTCCATCACGCCCTCACTGCACGGGTTCTTGGCATCGAACTTGAAGTCGGGTGACAGCACTCGTTTTTTGTCAGCTTGCCAGTCGATCTGTTTCGGCATCGCGGCGATGCGCGCGGGATCGGCGCGATGGAAGAGCACGAGAGCGGGCAGGACGGCGTCGTAATAGGTTCCATCGCGCCACGGGCAGCCGCCATAGGCGCTCGGGTGGGTGCCGACTACGGATCGCGAGTCGATGAGGAAATCCACGGCGGGTTGCCAGAAGAGATCCTGCATCAAGTCCGGCTGGATGAGGAAAGGATCACT
>Ga0315904_10000559_pt1 | contig 59253 bp, 62 predicted proteins | sample LakEriMetagenome_6_FD_203529 | JGI IMG/M metagenome (GOLD analysis project Ga0315904, IMG submission 203529) | Freshwater fungal communities from buoy surface, Lake Erie, Ohio, United States - Buoy 12 MA120 | ecosystem: Environmental > Aquatic > Freshwater > Lake | place: USA: Lake Erie, Ohio...
CTTCTTTTCGCCGCCAGACAAGTCCACATTTAACGCACGTGACACCAATTCGGCATCAAAATTGATTCGACCAGCTTCACTAGAGATACGCGATGCAAGATCTGCGCTACTACGACCACGTGCACTCAGCGCTTCGGTCAACATCTCGTCAACGTGCACACCAGGAACTTCTGTTGGATACTGCATGACAAGGTGCAATCCAGCAGTTGCTCGCTTCCACGTGGGCAACGCCAGAATGTCGACTCCGTCCAACGTGACGGAACCTGCGGTCACTGTGTAGCGGGGCTTACCCATAATGACTGCCGACAACGTTGATTTTCCTGCGCCGTTCGGCCCCATAATGGCGTGCACTTCGCCAGAGTTCACCGTCAAGTTGATGCCACGCAAGATTTCCTTGCCAGCAACTTCGGCACACAGACCTTCAATTTTTAATGTGCTCATGAGTTGCCCTCCTGGCTAGACACAACAACGTCGCCGTTCACTACCTCAGCACGGAACACTTGAACAGGCTGCGTGGCGGGCAACGTATCGGGAACGCCGCTTTCCAAACTGAAGGCGCTGCCGTGCTTAATGCATTCAATTTGCTTCGACTCGCACCAGACCATGCCATCAGACAATGACACGTCTGCGTGGCTGCACTTGTCTGCAATTGCGAACACTTCGTCGTCAATACGCACAACCGCAACTGCAATTCCACCCACCATGACCCGGTGTGCGATACCGCTTTGCAGGTCGGCGAATTTCCCAATATTTGTGCTCATGACAGATCTCCTTCAAGGCGAAGCTTTTCTGCAATTTGCGCTTCAAGGTCTGCGGTGTCAACACGACGTGGCAGACGGTCGAGAACATCCTTGAAGAATCCGAAGACCACCAAACGTTCCGCCACTTCGGGTGGAATACCGCGACTCTCCAAATAGAAGCGTTGGTCCTCGTCAATTGAGCCAACGGTGCTGGCGTGACTGCATTTCACTTCGTTTGTTTCAATTTCCAAGTTGGGCACGCTCTCAGCCCATGCGCCGGCACCCAACGTGAGGTTGCGGTTGGTTTGGAACGCTTCAGACTTTGCCGCATTCTTCTCAATACGAATGAGTCCGGTGTACACGCTGCGTGCCGAACCACCAATTGCTCCCTTGAACAACAGGTCGCTGTATGTGCGCGGTGCTTCATGGCGCTGCAGTGTGCGGAAGTCGTGCATCTGAGTGCCGCTAGCAAAGTACAAAGCCAACTGCTGTGCATTCGCTCCGCTTTCAACAAGGCGGGCTTCGGCGCGAACTCGCGCGTAGTCGCCACCCAGTGCAACCGTGTTCAAACGAGTGTTTGAGTCGCGATACCCCGCCGTTTGTTGGTGCGCAATCATCCACGTGCGAAGACCTAATTGGTTGATTCCTACGTAGTTCACCGTGGCGCCAGCAGATGCTCGTATTTCAAGCACCGGACAAATCAGCGAGCGAATGGAGTCACTTGAAATGAAACGTTCAACAACGGTGATTTCACCGTCACCTTCGGTATCAATGACCAAACGCGGGAACGCAACAATGCCATCGGTCTCCACATAGTGCGTCACTTCAATGACTTCATCTGAATAGACGCCCTTTGGCAAGACGAATGTTGTCTCCACACCACTGGCCAAATTCATTTCTGCGAACACGTCAGCAGGAGTTTTCATAGCAACACCAGCACGCGATTGCGTAGATGCAAAGGCGTCACCGTGCGACACCACTGTGCGAACAGTGCCAGGGGTGAACTGGGACATGTCCAAGTCACCAATGCGGCTATAGCGCCAAATTTCTTCTTCTGCGCTTGGCAGAGCAAGTGTTGAATTCATGGGGGATTCTTTTCTTTGTTTATTTCTTCTTGCGCCACCAGCGACGTTTTTTGTCGCGTTCCGCATTCACTTCTTCAATCATCTGAGCGCCAATTGCGTTAATGATGTCCTCGGCCGCATCAAGCACCGCAGCTGCCGAACCATCGTCTAAGCCTGGAACCTCTGGTGGCGTTGGCGGCGCAATCGCCGAGCCGTGCACCCACGCAACATCTGCAAGTCGGCGTTCGTACTTTTCGCAATTGTCGGGGCAACGCCATGGTGCATCCGGAGCAAGATCTAGGTTGCACTTGCGAACGGCATCACCGTTTGCATACGTGCGACTTTCGTAATGCTTGCATTCCGTGCGCATTGGCATGGCAACAACTTCGACGGCTGCATCAGCCGACGGAGCCCTCCATCTGCAATTCGATGAGGCGACTCCATTCCACTGCGTACTCCATGGGCAAGGTGCGAGTAACGGGTTCGATGAATCCGTTGACCACCATGCTCATTGCTTGTTCTTGAGAGAGTCCGCGACTCATGAGGTAGAACAACTGCTCGTCTGCAATTTTTGAAACGGTTGCTTCGTGACCAATTTCTGCGTCTTTCTCGCCAACTTCCATGTACGGAAGCGTGCGGCTTTCGCTTTCACCGTCGAGAATGAGTGCGTCACACTGCACGTGGCTCTTGCATCCGTATGCGCCTTCGTCAACACGAACCAAACCGCGATACGTGGTGATACCGCCGTCTTTGCTGATGGACTTCGACACAATCTTCGATGTTGTTTCGGGAGCTGCGTGCACCATTTTTGCGCCGGCATCTTGATGCTGGCCTGCACCTGCATACGCAACCGACAACACTTCACCCGTTGCTTTTGGACCCACCAAGTAGACGCTTGGGTACTTCATGGTGAGCTTGGAACCAATGTTGCCATCGATCCATTCCATATGGCCTTCTGCTTCAACGCGAGCGCGCTTGGTGACCAAGTTGTACACGTTGGGCGACCAGTTCTGAATGGTGGTGTACGTAACGTGTGCGCGTGGCTTCACCACAATTTCTACAACAGCAGAGTGAAGCGAGTCGCTGGTGTACACCGGTGCAGAACAACCTTCGATGTAGTGAACCTTTGAACCTTCGTCGGCAATGATGAGAGTTCGCTCGAATTGGCCAGCGTTTTCTGAGTTGATTCGGAAGTAGGCCTGCAATGGCATTTCGCATTCCACGCCCGGTGGAACGTAGATGAATGATCCACCCGACCACACTGCAGTGTTCAATGCAGAGAACTTGTTGTCTCCAGGAGGGATAACTGTTCCGAAGTACTTCTTCACTAAGTCGGGATACTCGCGCAACGCGGTGTCCATGTCGCAGAACAAAATTCCCTGCTGCTCCAAGTCTTCGCGGTTGCGGTGGAACACAACTTCAGATTCGTACTGTGCGGTGACGCCAGCCAAGTACTTGCGCTCTGCTTCAGGAATGCCCAACTTTTCGTACGTGGCCTTCATTTGTTCTGGCAAGTCGTCCCATTCATCTACCTGAGCTGTTGCTGGCTTCAAGTAATAGAAGATGTCTTGGAAATCGATGTCGGGCATGTTGTCGGCAAACCACGGAGCCATTGGCTTGCGGTCGAAAATGCCAAGACTGCGCAAACGCATCTGCGTCATCCACTTTGGCTCGCCTTTCCACCAAGAGATCTGCTCCACGACGCGGTCGGAGAGGCCCTTTTCGGGTTCGAAGGCGTATTCCACCTCGTCGCTCCAACCGAGGCTGTACTTACTGAGGTCGAGGTCAAATGACGTCACGGGGAGTGTCCTTTTTGTGGTGGTACTGGCCCAACGGGGGCTGGGGTATTTGCACTACGGCCATAGTAACAATTCCCCTCCTCAGAACCCACACCCCCACCCCGATAACCCATACAGGTAGCGTCATTCCCTTCATGGAACGTTTTGGTCTTGTAGGTCTGCCCAATGCAGGGAAATCCTCCCTCTATAACGCCCTTACTGGGGGTGGTGCTTTGGCGGCGCCGTACGCCTTTGCCACTAAGGACCCAAACATTGGCGTGGCCAAGGTTCCCGACCATCGCTTGCTGCAGTTGGCAGAAATGTCAAAGACCAAGAGCATCGTGCACGCCTCGGTTCAGGTGGTGGACATTGGTGGTCTGGTGGAGGGCGCCAGCAAAGGCGAAGGTCTGGGAAACAAGTTCTTGGCGAACATTCGTGAAGTGGACGCCATTGTGTATGTGTTGCGCGCGTTCAGAGACGACGACGTACCAGGCCCGGACGACCCACTAGAACATCTTCGAGTTGTCGAACTTGAGTTAGCACTTGCCGACCTTGAAACCGTGGAAGCGCGATTAAACCGCGTAAAGAAGACTGCACGAGTCGACAAGTCGAACCAAGAAGAAGCTGCAGTACTGCAACGCGCATACGACGCACTCGCAGAAGGCCTCCCCCTCTATCGCTCTACGTTGTCGAAAGACGATCGCGAAGCGCTTGCACCGCATTTCTTACTGACAAATCGTCGCGTTCTTGCAGTGGTCAATGTTGGAGAAAACGAATTGGACACCATTCCCGCAATGGAAGCGCGTGTACGTAGCGAACTGTGTCCTCCCGGATCTGTCCAAGAAAACGACATTGAAGTTCTCGGCATGAGCGTGCAAATTGAAGCAGAAGCAGCGCAGTTGTCAGACGAGGATCGCGCCGAAATGTTGGAAGCTCTTGGACTTGGCGAAGGTGCACTGGCCAAAATGGTGCGCTCGGCGTACCACGTGCTGGGACTTCGCACGTATTTCACCACCGGTGAAAAAGAAACGCGCGCGTGGACATTCCATGCCGGCGACAAAGCGCCTGTCTGTGCAGGAAAAATTCACTCAGACATTCAGCGCGGATTCATTCGTGCCGAGGTCATTCATTGGGATGAACTCATTGACCTTGGGTCATGGAACGCCGCAAAAGACGCGGGCAAAGTTCGTTCAGAAGGCAAAGAATACGAGTTTGTTGACGGCGACGTCACCGAGTTCCGCTTTAACGTGTGACCATGTCCGCCACCTCGCCACAACATGCGGCACAGCCCGTTTGGTTGGTGAGTGACGGTCGCGTGCTTGCATCTGCACGTCGCGCAACAACGCGTGGCGAACGTCGCCGCGGACTTCTTGGTGCAACACACGTTGACGAGCCGCTTGTGCTTGAACCGTGCTCGTGGATACACACCGTGGGAATGCGTACCGCAATAGATGTGGTGTACGTAGCCCACGACGGCACGGTGTTGTCTACGTCTCACATGCGCCCTTGGCGTGTGGGACCTCTCACACGCAATGCTCACACCATTGTTGAAGCAGCACCAGGTTCTATAGAGCGCTGGAATGTAAAGCCTGGCGACAAGTTAGAAGTACGCAATGTCGAATCCTGACACCGTGTCTTCCATTGTTCACGCTGGTTTGTGGATGGTTGCAACACCAATTGGCAATCTCGACGACATTTCGCCGCGTGCGATTTCAGTTCTACGCGCGGCTCGCGTCATTTGTTGCGAAGACACTCGCCATAGCGGTTCGCTACTGAAGCGAATTGGAGCCACTCCCGAACGACTCATCGTCACGAATGATCACACCGAACACGATGCCATAGACGAAGTGTTGTCGTTGCTCGCAGATCATGCTGTCGTTGCAGTTATATCCGATGCAGGAACACCGGGCATCAGCGATCCCGGCGAACGATTAGTAACCGCCGCAGTTGCAGCCGGATACCCCGTGTATTCAACGCCGGGACCAGTTGCATTTGTTGTTGCTGCCGCCATCAGCGGTTTACCTACCGAGCGTTTGGCATTCGATGGCTTCCTTCCCCGTTCCGGTGCAGAACGTCGCGAACGACTGACTGAAGTTGCGCGCGAACGACGCACCACTGTGCTGTATGAAGCACCGCATCGACTTCAAAAAACACTTGCAGAACTGCGAGATGCGTGCGGGCCCAACCGAATGATTGTCCTTGCACGCGAACTCACCAAACTTCATGAAGATGTGTGGCGCGGAACACTGGCCGACGCAGTGCAACACGCAACAGATGTTGAACCACGGGGCGAATACGCCCTTGTGCTTGCACCATATGTCAGCGACACTATGGACGTGTCCGACACTGACATTCTTTCTGAACTTGCACAACGAACAAGTCGTGGCTTGTCGAAACGTGATGCCATCGACGAAGTAACAGCAGCACTGGGCGTACCACGTAAGCGTGTGTACGCATTGGCGGTGTCGTCATGAGCGAACGTCCCACTGCTGCATTTTTCGACCTAGATCGCACACTTATCGCTGGCTCGTCCGCGTTTGTGTTCGCACGCGCAGCACGCGATGCCGGCTACATACGTCTTCAAGATTTCGTTCCCGATGTTCTGCGCGCTCTGAAGTTTCAATTCCTCGGCTCAAGCGACGAATCAACAATTGGTGTTCGTGACCGCATTCTGGCGGGCGTGGGCGGCATGAAACAGTCCGACCTTGTCAGTCTGAACGAAATTGTGTTGCCTGAACTTCTCGGACTTATTCGCCCCGAAGCACGCGCACTTCTTGAACAACATCACGCCGCCGGCAGAGAAACATGGATTATCTCGGCATCTCCCATTGAAATTGTGGAACCACTGGCCACGGCATTGGGAATGACCGGTGGAATTGGAACGCGCGGCGAACTTGATAACGGCGTCTACACCGGTCGTCTCGATGGGCCATTTTGTTACGGCGAAGGAAAAGCAGAAGCCATCTCGTTGCTTGCCGCCGAACGCAACATCGACCTGTCGAATTCGTGGTCGTACTCAGACAGTATGAGCGATGTTCCCATGATGGAACTCGTTGGCCATGCTGTTGCAGTAAATCCCGATTCAGAACTGTCAGACCTTGCACGACGTAAAGGTTGGCCAGTAGTTGTATTTGCACAACGTTCGAAGATGCTTATTCGCCGATCCAGTACCGCCACATTTGCAATTGCAGCAATCGTGCTTGCGTACACATTTGGCCTTCGTCGAGGCCGTCGAAACTGACGTTATTGACCAAGTGGCGCTAACGCCAGTTGACGACTCATGGCCACAACGCGACCCGTCGAGTCCCACATCACGCCATCTTCTTCCCAATATCCACCCTGCACAACAGAGCTTGTGAACTCACATGCAATGGGGCCGGGTGCGGGAATTGCACGGACATGAACCGTGAACTCAATGGTGGGCACCCACCCTTGCATGCCAAACAGATTGAACATGACGGGCGGAAATGCATCGGCCGCGAGCAACAAGCCCATGGTGTCTACGGGACGACCATCTTTGAAGGTGAACCATCCGCGAGCACGCGCAATTCCGTTTGGTTCATTACGAGCAAAGCCTGTGTCATCGGGGTGCAGTCGCATATCTAGTCGTGATGACAAGCCCATGGGAACATCTGGATTTACTGCACGGGGCATGCAGTCTTCAAACGACGGCAAATCAACATAAGGCCGCGTATTCGATTGTGGACCTTGATCTGCATCTACATCGCCGAAAGTTCCGATGCTGCGAACTAGATCTTTACCATCGCGAACCAAACGACCCGTCACCGTTGCAAGTCGACGCCCTGCTTTCACAACTTCGGTGTGTGTTTGTGCCGCGCCAGCAGGAGCCGGCGACAAGAAATGCATGGAGACAGAAACGGGATGCGCACGTCCGCTCTCTGCTCGCATGGAATTTGCCACTAACGCCAATAAATAGCCCCCATTGGCATTTCCGTTGATGTCCCAGCGTTCTTCAACAGGAGTGTCGTACACACCACCTCCAACAGGTGTTGCGGCAATGGCAGTATCGAACTCGAAGGGCATGTGTTCAAGCGTATGAAACAACCACGTCAGAAAACGAACCGACGACCAGCACCTTCTGTGCCCTAGCCTGAACGAGTGGGCAAGTACTACCTGACTACACCTATCTATTACGTGAACGCGCGCCCACACCTTGGGCATGCGTACACCACCATTGTTGGCGATGCTCTTGCCCGCTGGCATCGCCTTCTTGGTGACGATGTGTACTTCCTTACTGGTACCGATGAACACGGATTAAAGATTCAGCAAGCAGCCGATGCTGCAGGTACTACTCCCCAAGAGTTCACAGATTCCATCGCGCCTCTTTTCCAACAAGCATGGGAACGCCTCAACATCTCCAATAACGACTTCATTCGCACTACCGAAGCGCGTCACAAAGCCGGAGTCATCAAACTGCTTCAGGCTTGTTTCGATGCCGGCGACATTGAACTAGACACATACAAGGGCTTGTACTGCGTTGCATGCGAGGCGTACTTCACCGAAGACGATCTCGATAACGGCAACTGCCCCATTCACAAGCGCCCTGTTGAACATGTTGAAGAAGAGAATTACTTCTTCCGTTTGTCTCGTTTCGAACAACGACTCATCGACTGGTATTCATCACATCCCGGCGCTGTTGTTCCCGAACATCGTGTCAATGAAGTGCTGGGCTTCATTAAGCAAGGCCTTCACGACTTCTCTGTGAGTCGCAAAACGCTGACGTGGGGAATCCCGCTCCCCTTCGACTCCTCACACGTTGCGTACGTGTGGTTCGATGCGCTCGCCAACTACATCACGGCAATTGGCTACGGAACCGACGACACAAAGTTCAATGAGTGGTGGCCGGTTAATCATCATCTCATCGGCAAAGACATTGTGCGATTCCACAATGTGTATTGGCCCGCAATGCTCATGTCTGCTGGCATTGAGCCACCAAAAGGCTGGGCCGTTGGCGGTTGGCTATTGGTCGGCGGCGAAAAAATGTCGAAGACATCAGGAAACGTTGTAAACCCACTCGACCTTGTTGATGAAATTGGTGTTGATGGTTTTCGTTATTACGTACTAGCCGAAACCACGTATGGCAGCGACGGAGACTTCACCTACGAAGGTCTCATTGGCCGCTACAACTCAGACCTTGCCAACAACTTGGGCAACTTGGCCGCACGTGTTGCAACGGTTGTAGGCAAGAAGTGCAACGGACTCGGAACTGCACCATCGCCAAACAGCCCACTCGCATCTGTTGCGGCGCTTTCGGTTGCCGACACCATGGCGCATTGGGAACAGGTGCAACCATCGCGTGCGCTTGAAGCAACATGGCAACTTATTCGTGCAACTAATGCGCATCTTGAAAACAACGAGCCATGGAAAGCAGAACCTGGAACTCACGTCGACGAGATCATGGGAGATGCACTAGAGGCACTTCGCATTGTCACCATCTTGGCGTTTCCCGCTATCCCCGATACGGCTCGCGAAATTTGGCGTCGTATCGGAATGACCACAGACATTGAGCAGTGTCGTATTCCGTCCGATGTTCAATGGGGTCAATACACGCCGGGACAACCCGTCGAGAAGGGTGATCCGCTTTTCCCACGGCGCACCATTTCATGAGTTACGCACGCGGCTGGACCGACACTCATTGCCACATTCACGACGACAAGATGGCATTTGCTTCTCACGAATCTCTCACGCGTGCCCGTGAGGCGGGCGTTGAGCGCTTTGTTGTTATTGGGTGCGATGCAGAGACATGCACGCAAGCACTTTCTATTGCCAACTCAAACAACGACGTGTGGGCAACCATCGGACTGCATCCGCATGACGCCACGCAAGGTGTCGATTCCATCGTTCCATTCATTGATTCGCCACGAGTGGTGGGAATTGGCGAATGCGGTTTGGATTACTACTACGAACACTCGCCGCGAGACGTGCAGATGCGTGCCTTTGCCGAGCAAATTGCACTTGCACATCAACACAATCTCACTCTCGTCATACACACACGAGATGCCTGGCAAGACACCTTCGATGTTCTTGATGCCGAGGGAATTCCCAACAACACCATCATTCACTGCTTCACTGGCGGACCCAATGAAGCACGCGAGTGCGTGAACCGTGGTGCGTACTTGTCCTTCAGTGGCATTGTTACTTTCAAGAACGCCGTGGAACTTCGAGAAGCAGCTGTTCAGTGCCCAAGCGATCGCATCCTTGTGGAAACGGATAGTCCATTCCTTGCCCCCGTACCGCACCGTGGTCGGCCAAATGAGCCTGCACACGTTGGCATTGTGGGCACCGCCATTGCCGACTTACGTGGCATAGACGCCCAAGAGTTCGCCGCACTCACTACCGCGAACGCATTACAGGCGTTTCCGCGCATACATTCGTAGGTACATGGATCTCTCCCGCATCGACAAGAACCGCATCACCGTTGCCGTCGTGGCAACAGTTGCAATTGCTGTCATTGGGTTCATGGCATCCGGACGCTCTGCCGACACAGCAAAAACAGATACCAGTGTGGCCACAACGACAACGCTCGATCTTGGCTTGGCCACCGATAGCACAGCCGATGCTCCCGCCAACCTTGATGGGCCAGTCAGTGCAGATCCGAACGGACAGGGCCAAATTGCATACCCCGCAGATAACAACGGACAAATGGCGCGTGGCACGGCATCGTTTAAGCGTTTCCCTACTTCTGCAAAAACCGGTTGCGTTACATCGCTCGCACCACTTGGAGCAGAGATCACTGTTCGCAACCTCAACAACGGCCTAAAGACAAAATGTTTCAACGTGAACATCATTTTGAATTCGTCAGGCGCCTTCGACATCACTCTTGATGCCAGTGTCTTTGAAGCCATCGCAGAACTTGTCGACGCACCAATTCCTGTTGAGCTGACCTGGTGACACTTTCTCGTAGCGATGCATCACGCCAGTTAGAAGGCGCCGGCTTACGTGCAAAACGTGCGTTAGGCCAAAACTTCGTTGTCGACCCAAACACTGTCCGGCGAATTGCGCGGCTTGCAAATATTGAAGGCCACGGTCACGTTGTAGAGATTGGTGCCGGGCTTGGTTCACTCACCCTCGCCCTTGCAGAAACCAACGCTCAGGTCACTGCAGTTGAAGTTGATGACTCACTCATTCCCCTTCTGACAGAGAATGTTGGGCATCTAGACAATGTTCGTATTGTCCATGCCGATGCCATGAAAATTCATTGGGCAGAACTATTAAGTGGCAGCAACGAGTGGGCACTTGTTGCAAACCTCCCGTACAACGTTGCTACCCCATTGGTTGCAGACATTTTGGACTTTGTGCCAAACGTAAAGCGCATGCTGGTCATGGTGCAGAAAGAAGTGGGTGAACGATTCAGTGCATCGCCATCTACCGAGGCATACGGCGCGCTCAGCGTGAAAGTTGCGTTCTATGCCTCCGCGCGGGTGGTGGGACTTGTTCCTGCGTCGGTCTTTCTTCCACGACCCAATGTGGAATCTGCTCTCGTAGAAATTGTGCGCCACCCCCAACCACTTGATTCTGAACTGTCTCCACAGCAGTTGTTTTCATTGGTGAAAATGGGCTTTGCAAAGCGGCGCAAAATGTTGCGTGGTGCTCTGGCAGGTCGTGTTACTCCAGAACAATTCGATGCAGCTCGCATTGCACCAACGGCACGTGCAGAAGAACTGACAGTGCACGATTGGATTCGCCTTGCACACGTTGTAGGAGTCAGCGAATGATCTCGCTTGAAGCCCCAGCGAAACTCACGCTGACGTTGCGCGTAACAGGTGTTCGTGAAGATGGCTATCACCTCATCGACGCCGAAATGGTTGCACTTGCGCTCACCGACATTGTGCGAATCGAGGACTCCCCCACTACTCAACTCACTGTGACTGGTCCATTTGCAACGGGTGTCCCCACCGATGAATCAAACTTGGTTCATAAAGCACTTGCGCGCAGCAATCGCACCGCAAAGGTTCGCATTGAAAAGAACATTCCACACGGCGGCGGACTTGGCGGTGGTTCCACCGATGCAGCCGCAGTTCTTCGCTGGGCCGAACACACCGACCCCATTCACGCCGCAGCACTTGGTGCCGACGTGCCGTTTTCTCTTGTTGGCGGAAGAGCTCACGTTGCAGGTATCGGAGAAAAGGTGACGCCCCTGCCGTACGAACACATGGACCTCACATTGTTCATTCCGCCAGTTCATGTGCCAACGCCGTTGGTGTATGCAACCTGGGATGCCATGGGCGGACCCACGGGAACCAACGGGAACGATCTTGAGCCTGCCGCACTTCACGCCGTACCCGAACTACTCACATGGCGGGAACGAATTGCCACTGCCTTTGGCGTTCAGCCACATCTGGCAGGGTCCGGAGCCACGTGGTTTGCCCACGGCCACCTCACTTCCACAGGCAAAACGCCCGATGGACTGATGGTGGTACACACGACAACGCGCCCCGATGCGGGACGCGTTGTTGCTTAAGAAACTGGAATTGTTCGACTATTTGCGACGCTGGTGACGCGTACGACGGAGCATTTTCTTGTGCTTCTTCTTACGCATGCGCTTGCGGCGCTTCTTGATCAGTGAACCCATAAGGAATAAGAACCTATCGGGACATTCGGGAAAAGTGAAAATCCGCTACCGTATGAGTCGCTTTCCGGGATCGTCCAATTGGCAGGACGTCTGGTTTTGGTCCAGAAAATAGGGGTTCGAGTCCTCTTCCCGGAACCATCCGACCAACAGATACGCATGCACACGGTGTGTCGGCAAAAGTGCCGACAGATACCCAGTGACTGCTCGCGTTCTACACTTGCTCTATGAGCACCCGTTCCATGGAGAAAGTGACCACCAAGCGTTTATCGCTTTTCACCGGACGGACGCACCCCACTCTCGCCCAAGAAGTAGCTGGGCATCTCAACGTTGAACTCGGCGATGCAAACGTTGTGCAATTCGCTAACGGAGAAATTCGTCCTCGCTTCACCGACAGCATTCGCGGTGGAGATGTCTTCGTTATGCAGTCGCACTTCGGAACCGACGCTGGCTCCATCAACGACTCCATCATGGAACAGCTCATCATGATCGACGCTGCACAGCGCGCATCTGCAAAGCGAATTACCGCAGTGTGCCCCTTCTACGGTTACGCGCGTCAAGATCGAAAAGCAGAAGGACGTGAACCAATTACTGCGCGCCTTATTGCCGACATGTTTAAAGCTGCCGGCGCATCACGCATGGTGTCTATCGACTTGCACAGCAGCCAAATTCAAGGTTTCTTCTCTGGCCCTGTCGACCACCTCACCGCGTTGCCTGTGCTCGAGCAGTATGTGCGTCAACACGCAGACCAAGATCTCGTCATTGTTTCGCCCGACGCTGGTCGCGTAAAAGTTGCTGAACGTTTCGCGCAACACCTGTCCGACAAAAACGCCGACGTTGCATTCATTAACAAGCGTCGTCCAAAGGGAACACAAAACGTTGCCATCGCAAAAGAAGTCATCGGTGACATCGACGGGCGTCTCTGCATTCTCACCGACGACATGATCGACACAGGCGGCACCATCGTGTCGGCCGCCGAATTGCTGCTCGACCGTGGGGCGAAGGAAGTGTGGGCCATGGCTACTCACGGTGTCCTGTCCGACCCTGCCGTTGAGCGTTTGTCTCAGTCGCCCATCTCTCGCGTGGTTCTCACCAACACGTTGCCCCTGGCCAAGCAGAACCATTTCGACAAGTGCGAAGTGCTGTCGGTGGCCAAAATCATCGCCGACGCCCTGTCTGCCGTCTTTGACGAGACCAGCGTTTCCGAGCTGTTTAACGGCGAAAACCAGTCCTAAGCCCACAAACGGGGTGCGCTGTCGGCGCCTTTCGAGGGGTTTTCTCGGCCCGTGTGGCACTTGCGGGCATTGGGCATAGACTCGCTAGCCGTGTCGAATACAGCAACTCTCTCCGCCGAAACCGGTCGCGCAACAGGCAGCGCCGCATCACGTCGCCTCCGCGCCGAAGACCGCATCCCAGCAGTCCTCTACGGACACGGCATGGAGCCCATCTCCTTGTCCGTCGCACGTCGCGACCTTCGTGTTGCACTGTCAGGCCCCGCTGGTCAAAACACAATTCTTTCGTTAAACGTTGCTGGCACTTCCTACAACGCAATCGTGAAGGAAATGCAACGTCACCCAGTACGTCGCACCGTTGCACACGTCGACTTCGTTCAAATCAACCTGTCCGAAGAAATCACCATGCACGTTCCTGTTCACCTTGTCGGAACCGCTAAGGCAGTTGTTTCCGCCGGTGGTTTGGTCGACCCAGCAGTTGACACCATTGAAGTGCGCACCACTCCTGCAAACGTGCCAAACGAAATCTCTATCGACATTTCTGCTCTTACTCCCGACAGCGTTATTCGCCTTAGCGACATTGCAATGCCTGCCGGAGTAGCTGCAATTGGCGATCCTGAAATGCCTGTTGTCACCGTGCTTATGTCACGCGCCGCAACAGAAGCTGCAAAAGAAACAGCCGAGGGTGCTGAAGCAGCCCCTGAAGCAGCAAGCTGATTTCGCGACCGCTGGGTCGTGATTCATAGGTCGTCTCATGTTGCGTCGTTCCGCTCCGCGAACTGGCGACATGCAGCGCACGCTCATTGTTGGCCTGGGTAATCCCGGAAAGAAGTACGCCCGTACGCGTCACAACGTGGGCACCGATGCCATTGAAGTTCTCGTTGCTCGCGCGAATGCCACTTTGAAGGTTGGCCGAGATCGCGCACAGATTGCAGAAACTCGCATTAAAGACGAGCCTGTTGTCCTGGCTGTTCCCACGACCTACATGAATGAATCGGGCGAAGCAGTAGGCCCACTTGCTCGACGCTTCAAAAACACTGCAACAAACATCATCATCATTCACGACGAACTCGACCTTGCACCTGGTGTGGTGAAAATAAAAGTGGGTGGCGGATTAGCCGGTCACAACGGATTGAAATCCATCTCGCAACATCTGCGTACCGATGACTACATCCGCATTCGCATTGGAGTGGGAAAGCCACAATCAAAAGAACAGGGCGCGGACCATGTTCTGTCCTCCATTCCGGCAGCCGAGCGCAAAATTCTTGACGTTGCCGTAGAAGTTGCCGCCGACGCTGTGGAACGAATTCTTGAAGTTGGCATTGCAGCCGCGATGCAGGAATTCAACGCACGGTGAGCAGTAACGAAATTTCCACACACCCACTGTCGCAACTAGCTGCAGTTGTTGCGCATGAACCAGGTATCGATCTCATCGCTGGTCAACGCAATGCAGTGTTGGCGGTTCCCGAATCTGCACGTGCTGCTGTTCTTGCCGCGCTCACGCACGCAAATAGTCGTCGACCCATTGTTGTTGCAGTTCCCACCGGCACTATGGCGAACGAAGTTGTAGATGACCTGTCAAGTTTTTTAGGCGCAGATGTTGTGGAACTCTTCCCTGCTTGGGAAACGCTGCCGTTTGAACGAGTAAGCCCCGCCGTGCACACCATGGGCGCACGGATGCGCACCATGTGGCGACTGCGCACGGACAGTGAACAGCCCACGGTGATTGTTGCCAGCACACGCGCGTTACTTCAGAAGCTTGCACCCGGATCGTCTACTACTGATCCCATTCGCATTTCTGTTGGTGACCGCATTGACATTGATGCCCTCTGCGAGCGGCTTGTTCACTTTGGATATCGCCGAGAGATGGTGGTGGAGCATCGTGGTGAGTTCGCGCGCCGTGGAGCCATTGTTGACATTTTCCCCAGCACTGGTGATGAACCGGTGCGAATCGATTTATGGGGTGACGATGTTGACCGCCTCACAGAATTCACTGTGTCGGATCAGCGCAGCACCGTCGACCTGGCCACAACTCTGGTGTTCCCTGCACGGGAGATTTTGTATGTAGATGGTGTTCGTGAACGAGCAGCATCACTCATTGCGTCCGAACCATGGGGGCGCGAGCAATGGGAACGCTTATCAGAAGGTCAAATCTTCGACGGCATGGAGAGTTGGTTGCCATGGCTGACAGACCACGATGAACTTCTCACCGACCACATTGGCGAAGATTCATTGATTGTTCTCGTTGAACCCCGACGAATGATTGACCGTGCTCGTGACTTGCTGGCCGAAGAAGACGACCTTGCTCGCGCACTGGCAACATCGTGGGCCCGCGACGAGAACGTCACATTCCCACGACTTCACGTAGATACCGACCGACTTCTGGCAAGCGATCAACGAGTCCCCACCATCTCGCTTATTCCTGCAGCCGAAGCACTCGATGGGCCATCGGTATCTGCATCGGGGTGGGGCAACATCACACACGACGCGTCATCTGTTGCACGACGTATTAATGAAATGTTGGCAGAAAAGTGGCGTGTTGTTGTTGCTGCCAATACACACGAGTCCGTTCCACGTCTTGTCGACCTCATGCGAAGTCACGGCATTGATTTCACTGCCACCAACGACGCGCAAAAGATTGCAACGCCAGGTGCATGGGTGACGTTCGCACCGCAATCACATGGAGTGTCACTTCCTAGTTCCAAAGTTGCCGTTATAACGGAGACCGACCTCAGTGGCCGTCGTCGTACACGCCGTGGTCGCACCACGCGCGGCCGATCATCGGGAACTGTCTTTGAAGACCTACAACCAGGCGGATACGTCGTTCATGCGCATCACGGAGTTGGCAAGTACGAAGGCATGGTGAAGCGCAGCATTGGCGGCGTGGAACGTGACTACCTGTTGATTGCGTACAAGGGTGGCGACAAGCTGTATGTACCCACAGAACAGATTGGTGTTATTCGTCAATATGTTGGCGGCGAGGCACCGGCGCTGCACCGCATGGGCGGATCAGACTTTGCACGCGCCAAGTCTCGGGTTCGTTCTGCTGTTCGCGAAGTAGCGCAAGAACTTGTTGTGCTCTACCAAAAACGTGTGAACGCCAGAGGCCATGCGTTTGCACAAGACACGCCGTGGCAAAGCGAAATGGAATCAGCATTTCCATTTGTAGAAACACCCGATCAGTTAGAAGCCATCGCCGACATTAAGGCCGACATGGAACGTGAGGTTCCCATGGACAGGCTTTTGTGCGGCGACGTTGGTTTCGGCAAAACAGAAGTTGCTGTCCGTGCCGCATTCAAAGCCATACAAGACGGAATGCAAGTTGCCGTACTTGTACCCACCACATTGTTGGCAACGCAGCATGGCAACACATTTGCCGATCGTTTTGCCGGCTATCCCATCAAAGTTGAAGTTCTCTCGCGCTTTCTCACAACTGGTGAAGCAAAGAAAGTTATTGCCGGCCTAAAGACCGGAGACATTGACTGTGTTATTGGCACACACCGCTTGCTGCAAGAAAGTGTGGAGTTCAAGAATCTGGGATTACTCGTTGTTGACGAAGAGCAACGATTTGGTGTTCAACACAAAGAAGCGATGAAGCGACTGAAGACAAATGTTGATGTGTTGTCAATGTCTGCAACACCTATTCCACGAACGTTGGAAATGAGTCTTGTTGGTATTCGCGATTTATCTCTCCTGCAAACGCCGCCGGCAGACAGACAGCCCATCCTCACCTACGTGGGCGAACAAAGTGAGCAAGTAGCCATTGAGGCAATTCGCCGTGAACTTTTGCGCGAAGGCCAAGTGTTCTGGGTGCATAACCGTGTTCAGTCAATTGAAGAACGTGCGGCTGAACTTCGCGAGTGGGTACCCGAAGCACGCATCGCTGTCGCGCACGGCCAAATGGACGAGACACAACTTGAACAAGTGGTGTTGGACTTCTGGGAAGGCAACTACGACGTGTTGGTGTGCACCACCATCATCGAAAGCGGTATCGACATGCCTACGGTGAACACATTGGTGGTCGAGCGTGCCGATCTTTTGGGTCTTGGACAAATGCACCAGTTGCGTGGCCGCGTTGGACGAAGCGGGCAACGTGCATATGCATATCTCTTTCACCCACGAGACAAGGTGTTATCCGAAGAGGCGTACGAACGGTTGCGCACCATTGGTGAAACCACGGACTTGGGTAGTGGATTCAAAATTGCAATGCGCGACTTAGAGATTCGCGGCGCTGGCAACTTATTGGGCGAAGCGCAGAGCGGACATATTGCAGCGGTTGGTTACGACCTGTACTGCCAGATGGTGACAGAAGCAGTGTCGGAGATGAAGGGCGAGACAACCGAAGAAGTACCAGAAATCAAAGTGGATATTTCTATCGATGCCCACTTGCCGAATGAGTACGTTCCCAGCGAAGACCTTCGCCTTGAGGCCTACCGCAAATTGGCCACCGTACGAACCGCCACAGAGTTGGCCGACATTGAACAGGAATGGCGTGACCGTTTTGGTCCGTTGCCCGAACCAGCACAAGCACTTATGCACGTAGCAGCGCTTCGAGTTGAGTGTTTACGAATAGGCATTACCGAAATTGTGATGAACGGGCTTGATGCTCGACTCTCCCCCATTGTTCTGCGAGCCAGCCAAACACGCACACTTCGTCGTCTCGCACCGCGTGCGGTCTTCAAGGAAACAACCGGCCTACTGACGGTTCCCATTTCGCGCGGCGAAAACCCTGCTGTGGCGCTCACAACAATGTTGTGCGAGTTGTTTGAGCCCGACGACCACTAAGGTCTCTCCGTGACCAAATCTCCCCGCCTGTACCGAATCCTTGCCGCCATCACCGTCTCGGCACTTGCCCTTAGCGCATGTGGCGGGTCGTCCCCCGTTGCTTCTGCCAACGATGCCTTTGTCGTCAACGGCACTGCGTACTCACTTGATACTTTCGAAACCTTGATTGACGACCTTGTTTCAAACAATCAACTCGGAGCCTCTGGCAGCACCAAAGCCACAAAGGCCGACGTCATCAGTGTGATGCGCACCCTCATTCGCTTCGAGGCGTACAAGAAGTACTTAGAAGACAACAACATGAAGGAAAGTCCGGCAGATCGTTCGAAAGTTGAACAAGATGCAGCGGCCGACGAAACGTTCTCGTCACTACCGCAGTACCTTCAAGACCTTCTCATCGATCTCAGTGTTGCGCAGGCAACCATGAGCAAGTTCAAGGCCTACAGCGCCTCTGAACTGAAGACTCTGTACAACCAGTCCCCTGCGTCAACTGGTGTCATGTGCCTCAGTCACATCTTGTTGAAGACAGAAGACGATGCAAAGGCAGTTCTGAAAGAACTTGCTGGCGGTGCCAAGTTTGAAGATGTTGCCAAGAAGAAATCCATCGAACCTGCGGCCAAAGAGTCTGGTGGCGCTCTTCAAAGTGGTGATGAACCATGCACCGACATCACGTTCTTCCAGCAACAGTTCGATAGCGACTTCATGGTGGGTGCTGTGGACGCAAAAGCAGGTGTCCCCACCGGTCCAATTAAGACTCAGTTCGGGTACCACATCATTTTGAATCAACCATATGACGTCATCAAAGACTCACTTGCACGTGTTGCTGCCGAAAAGCCCAGTGTGTCGAACCTTGCCGGATACACCGCAACGGCCGACATTTCAGTCAACTCGAAGTACGGCGTATGGAACGGCGCCATGGCAGCCATTCAGTAATGCCACGCATCACCGTCGTGGGGCTTGGCCCCGGCAACCCGCAGTTGATAACGACGGAAACACTCAACGCCATTGAACGAATCCCCGTTCGATTCCTGCGAACACAACAACACCCCTCGGCGCATCTCGTTCCGAACGCGACATCGTTTGACGATGTGTACGACACAGCGTCATCGTTCGACTCTGTCTACGATTCCATTACCGCAGAGTTGCTGTCAGCCGCGCGTACACATGACCACATTCTGTACGCCGTTCCTGGCTCACCATTAGTGCTGGAACGAACAGTGGCACTGCTTCGACAGCAGAGCGACGTAGAAGTGTCAGTTCTTCCCGCCATCGGATTCTTAGATGACGTCTGGAGAGTGTTGAACATAGATCCTGTTGAATCAGCACTCTCACTTATCGATGGTCACACATTTGCTGAATCTGCTGCGGGTCGCACGGGCGCGCTTTTAGTAGCGCACACCCACGCCAACTGGGTGCTCTCAAACATCAAGTTGTCCATTGACGATATTGACCCCAATACTCCGGTCACCCTGTTGCATCACGTAGGGCTACCCGACGAATGCATCGTGTCAACAACGTGGTCCGAGATGGATCGCACTCTCGATGCAGACCACCTCACGTCGTTATGGATACCAGCACTTGGCACACCTGTAGCGGCCGAAATGGTTCGTTTTCATTCTTTGGCACGAACTCTGCGCGATGAATGCCCGTGGGACATGGAACAAACCCACACGTCGCTCGTGCGTTACTTGCTGGAAGAAACATACGAAGTAGTAGACGCAATCGAACATCTCAATGCCGATGACCCCAACACCGACGATGACTTCATTGAAGAACTCGGCGACTTGCTGTATCAAATTGAGTTTCACGCTGCCATCGCCGAGGAACAAGGTCGGTTCACGATGGCCGACGTTGCACGAACAGTTCACGACAAACTTGTTGCACGACACCCGCATGTCTTTGGCGATGTTGAAGTGTCGTCATCAAGTGATGTTGAAAACAATTGGGAAGCCATTAAGCGTGCAGAAAAGCCAGAACGCACCGGCATCTTCGACGGCGTCGTGCAGGCAGCACCCTCTCTTTCTTTTGCCGCAAAGGTTCAACAACGCGCAGCACGAGCTGGTTTTGACTGGCCAAATGTTGACGGACCGCTTGCAAAGATTTCCGAGGAGGCCACCGAAGTGCGCGACGCTCTCACTTCTGGCGACCCAGAAGCAACGCACACCGAAGTAGGTGACTTGCTGTTTGCAGTGGTCAACGTTGCTCGCCACCTCGACATTGACCCCGAAAGTGCTCTGCGGTCCGCTGTCCACAAGTTCCGCTCACGCGTGGAAGCCGTTGAATCACTGGCGTCAGAACGGGGTCTTGTGATGAAAGACATGAGCCTTCAGCAGTTAGACGAACTCTGGGAAGTGGTGAAGCAGCGACCAACTCACTAGCGTTCATGGAATGAGCGAAATTGTTGAGGTCATCGGACGCGAAGTCTTGGATTCCCGCGGGAATCCCACCGTTGAAGTCGAGGTAGTTCTCGATAGCGGTGCCACCGGTCGCGCCATTGTTCCCTCTGGTGCATCCACTGGTGAACATGAGGCCGTTGAACTGCGCGATGGCGGTTCGCGCTACCTAGGCAAAGGCGTCGGTCGCGCAGTCGACAATGTGAACCAACTCATTACAACAGCAGTCATTGGTATGGACGCCACCGACCAACGCGCACTCGACACAGCTCTCATCGATCTTGACGGAACCGAGAACAAGTCGAAGCTTGGTGCAAACGCCATGCTGGGAACCAGTCTTGCTGTCGCTCATGCAGCAGCAGCCGAACTTGAACTTCCCCTGTACCGCGCAGTGGGCGGCCCACATGCCCATGTTCTTCCGGTACCAATGATGAACGTCATTAACGGTGGCGCTCACGCAGACAACAACGTCGACCTTCAAGAGTTCATGATTATGCCTGTGGGCGCACCAAGCTTCCGCGAAGCACTTCGCTGGGGAGTCGAGACGTATCACACCTTGAAGAAAGTTCTTCACGATCGCGGTCTGTCAACTGCAGTTGGCGACGAAGGCGGATTCGCCCCAAACCTTTCCAGCAATGAAGATGCTGTTGCAGTTCTTGTTGAAGCAATTGAAAAAGCTGGCTACGCACCTGGCAAAGACATCGCAATTGCGCTTGACCCTGCAATGAGCGAGTTGTATCGCGACGGCGCTTACCACCTCTCTGGTGAAGGCAAAGTGTTGTCGGCAGGCCAGATGGTGGAATGGTGGACGTCACTTGTCGATCGCTACCCCATTGTCAGCATTGAAGACGGAATGGCAGAAGACGATTGGGATGGTTGGTCACAACTCACCAGCGCACTGGGCGGACGCATTCAACTTGTGGGCGACGACCTCTTCGTCACCAACGCACGTCGCTTGCAAATGGGTATTGAACGAAATGTTGGAAACAGTGTTTTGGTGAAGGTCAACCAAATTGGAACACTCAGCGAAACTCTCGACACTGTTGAACTGGCAACTCGCCATTCGTACACAAGCGTCATGAGCCATCGCAGTGGCGAAACTGAAGACAGCACCATTGCCGACTTGGCCGTTGCAACAAACTGCGGCCAAATCAAAACTGGCGCACCAGCACGAAGCGACAGAGTTGCCAAGTACAACCAGTTGCTGCGAATTGAAGAAATGCTCGGAGACTCGGCTCGCTTCCGCGGTCGCTCCGCACTTGCACCACTTCGCTAAACGAACATTCGTTCGTGTGCCACGAATCGGTGGCATGTACACGGCACAATGGAGATGTGGCACCCCGCACGAAATCTTCTGTCTCACGCGTGAAAGAACGCACGCAAGAGATCACTCGTGCCATCGCCCAACCCACCCCAAAAGATGCTCGTATTGGCCGTAGCCGAAGCACAAAGGCCATTGTTCGAACAGGTGGACTTCTGGTGGGTCTTGCCGCCATGTTTGCCCTGTTCATCATTCCCATAACCGATTTCATTGAACAACGCGAAGCATTGGCCAAAAAGACGGCTGAATTTGAAGCACTTGCCGATGCAAACGAAGAACTTCAGAACGAAGTAAACGACCTCTCCACACCAGAGGGCATCCGAAACGCCGCGAGAACTCAATTGGGCTACGTGCTTCCGGGCGAGCAGAAACTGTCGTTTGCACAGACTCCTCTCTTGCCCACAACGCTGCCCAACCAGTGGCCCTACACCATGGTCACCAGCATTGTTGCGGTGCGCACCGAAGCCGTGGTGGGTTCGGGTTCGGCACTTCAGTCGCATCTCCCCTAGACAGCCCCGCCCCGCTTTCGGAGACCACCCCAACTGGTGGGTAGTGTCTGCTGTACTACAGCGGTCACGCGACCAGGGGGAAAATCATGGGCGGAAGCATTCTTGGTAACCGAGTTCTCCGAAAGGAAGACCCGAAGTTTCTCACCACTGGCGGCGTCTACGTAGACGACATGCTGGACGAACCATTGTTGGTTGGTGCCGTACACGTCACGTATGTGCGTAGCTCGGTGGCACACGCAATCATCAACTCCATCGACACCAGCGATGCAGCGCAGATGCCAGGCGTTATCGCCGTGCTCACCGGTGCAGACCTTGGCTTGCAACCAGTTCCTTCCAGCTTTAACCCAATGGCAACTCGCACCCTTCTTGCCATGGACAAGGTGCGCTACGTAGGCGAACCTGTCGCAGCCATTGTTAGCGAAACACGCGAACAAGGTGAAGACGCGTCGGAAATGGTCATCGTTGATTATGACTTCCTTGAGCCGCTTATCGATCTTGAACAATCAATGGCGAGTTCCACACTCATTTATGAATCGTGTGGAAGCAACGTTGTATTCGACACCACCGTTCTTGGAATTCCCGAAAATACCGGCGACGCCTATTTCGCTGATTGCGAAGTAGTGGTGAAGGGTCGTTACATTAACCAACGCGTCGCACCATGCCCACTAGAAGTTCGTGGTGCAGCCGCAGCTTGGGGTTCCGACGGACGTTTGGTGCAGTGGTTGTCTACTCAGCACGCACAAGGTGCACACGCACCTATTGCAGCAACGAATGGTGTCGACGTATCACAAGTGCGCGTCATGACACCCGACGTTGGTGGCGGATTCGGCGCAAAGATTGGCGCGTATCCAGAAGAACTGCTGCTGGGAGTTATTGCCAAGCGCATTGGTCGCCCAGTTCGTTGGCGCGAAACACGTAGCGAATCAATGGTGGCCCTTGGACACGGCCGTGCTCAATTGCAGTACGTCACCATTGGTGGCACCAAGCAAGGCAAAGTGACTCACTATCAGTTGCATGCAATTCAAGACTCTGGTGCATGGGTCGATATGGGAACAATCCTTGCTCCGTTCATGACTCGACCAATGTCTTCTGGCGTATACGACATTCCAAACATCGAATGCCGAACAACTTCTGTTGTTACAAACACAACACCAACGGTTGCGTACCGTGGTGCAGGTCGTCCCGAAGCAACTGCCGCAATCGAACGCGCAATGGACATGTTCGCTGCAGAACTCGGCATGGACCCTGCAGAAGTGCGTCGCATCAACCTCATTCCAAAGTTCCTTGAACCACACACCACTGTTGTTGGCCAGACATACGACGTTGGCGACTACGAAGAATCACTCAACAAGGTGCTGGCCGCCGCCGACTACAAGGGATGGCGTGCCAAGCAAGCCGAACGCCGCGCCAGCAACAGTTCAAAGCAAATTGGAATTGGCATCAGCGTGTACGTAGAAATCACCGGCGGTGTCGGCAACGGCGAATCCGCCAAAGTGGAAGTTCTGGAGGATGGTCGCGCCATTGTGTACACCGGTACATCTCCGCACGGCCAAGGTCACGACACATCCTGGTCAATGCTCACCAGTGAACAAACGGGTATCCCCATGGATCGCATTGAATTGGTGTGGGGCGACACAGACCGAGTTCCCATCGGAACCGGAACTATGGGCTCTCGCTCACTGCAGCAAGGTGGCAACGCAGTGTTTGCTGTTGCTGGCCAACTTGTCGACAAGGCGAAGTCTGTTGCTGCTCGCTTGTTAGAAGCAAACGAAGCCGACATTGTTCTCGACAAAGACCGTGGTGCATTCCACGTGGCTGGTACCCCAGCAGTATCGAAGACATGGGCTGACCTCGCTGTTGCCGAGAAGCAATCAGGTGGCCTTGTTCACTCCGATGTCATCGGTGTTGCCGGCGCAACATTCCCCTTTGGTGCACACGTAGCAATTGTGGAAGTAGACACAGAGACTGGCAAAGTTCGCCACATTGCACACACTGCATGCGACGACGCTGGCAAGGTGTTAAACCCCATGTTGTTGGAAGGCCAAATTCACGGTGGAGTTGCACAAGGCGCAGCACAAGCTCTGCTTGAAGAAGTGTGTTACGACCCGGATGGAAACCCCATTACGTCAAACCTTGCCGACTATGCATTCATCTCTGCAGCCGAATTGCCAAGCGTCACCGTTGTTCACATGGAGACACCAACACCCATCAACCTCATTGGTGCTAAAGGAATTGGCGAATCAGGAACCATTGGTGCAACACCAGCACTTCAGTCCGCAGTAGTCGATGCAGTGTCACACCTCGGTGTCCGCCACATTGACATGCCCACCACCGCCGAGCGCGTGTGGTCAGCAATTCAACAGGCTCGTTAAAGAACAGATCGAAAAGGAAGAGAAATAGTCATGAAAGTTTCCATCACCGTTAATGGAACCGCATACGAAAACGATGTGGAACCACGCACACTTCTCGTGCAATACATACGTGAGACTCTTGGTCTTACCGGAACCAACATCGGATGCGACACCTCAAGTTGTGGTGCATGTTCACTGCACGTTGATGGTGAATCGGTGAAGAGTTGCACCATGTTGGCCGCGCAAGCCGACGGCTGCAGTGTGACCACCATTGAAGGTCTTGCTCAGGGTGGCGAGATGCACCCCATGCAGAAGGCCTTTATGGAAAACCACGGCCTCCAGTGCGGTTACTGCACGCCCGGCATGGTGATGGCATCCATCAGTTTGTTGAAGGAAAACCCAAACCCCACCGAAGAAGAAGTGCGAATTGGTTTGGAAGGCAACTTGTGCCGTTGCACCGGTTATCACAACATCGTCAAGTCGGTGCTCGCCGCCGCGAAAGCACAGTAGGAGCACACAATGATTCCCGCACCATTCGATTACAAGCGCGCAACATCAGCAGCCGAAGCCATCTCACTTGTTGGTGAGTACGGCGACGATGCAAAGTTCCTCGCTGGTGGACACAGTCTGTTGCCACTCATGAAGTTGCGCCTGGCACAACCAGCGGTTCTCGTTGACATTGCACGCATTAAAGACCTTTCCTATATCCGCGATGCGGGCGACCATATTGCTATTGGTGCGCTCACTCGCCACATGGATGTCGAGAAGTCACCAATTGTTTTGCAGCACGCACCACTGTTGGCAAATGCCGCCAGCCACGTGGGTGACCCGCAAGTGCGTCACCGCGGAACAATTGGTGGGTCAATTGCCCACTCAGACTCTGCATCTGACTTGCCAGCAACAACTCTTGCTCTTGGCGCTACGTACATTGCACAGGGGCCAAACGGCACTCGCGAAATTGCGGCCATCGATTTCTATAAGGGCTTCCTCGAATCCGCATTGGAACCAGATGAAATGCTCACCGAAATTCGTGTTCCAAAGATGAACGGTGCTACGTGGGGCTTTCAAAAGTTCAACCGTCGTGCTCAAGACTGGGCAATTGTTGGCGTCGCCGCGTGGAAGCGCGGAACAGAGTCTGGTGTTGCACTGGTGAACATGGGTTCTGTTCCCGTGCTTGCTACCAGCGTCTCGAAAGCAATTGCTTCGGGTGCCAGCATTTCTGAAGCGGCAGAACTTGCAGCAGCAGAAGCCGAACCGCAGTCAGACTTGAACGCAAGTGCCGAATACCGCGTGCACTTGTCCAAAGTTCTGGTGCGACGCGCACTCGAATCCGTCAACTCCTAACCTTCACCCCATGACTGGGGGCCACAACACATTTGTACTTGTTCGCAAAGGCGGACTACTTGCGTACTTTGTGGTGTTTTTCTGGAGCATCTTTGCCAACGGCATTCCCGTTGATCGCATTGCTGTTCTGCTGTGGATGTTGGCTGCGTTTCTTATTGCTTCAATTGGACGCACACGCGATGAAGCACTACAGATGGTGCGTGACTGGCTGGTCATTGTTGCTGTGTACATGGCATACGACTACAGCCGTGGCACGGCCGACCAATGGGGAATTGGCGTTAACTACACATTGCTGCGCGACATTGACAGGTTCTTGTTCCTTGGCAACGACCCAGGGGTGTGGATGCAGAAGACCTTTCTCAAGCCTGACGTGCGGTGGTACGACGTGGGCGGCGCAATCGTCTACATGATGCACTTTGTTCTTCCAGTAGTTCCGCTTGCCTTCTTGCGAGTTCGTCAACGCGCCGAATGGCTGCGCTATGTACGTCGTTTTTCACTCACACTTGCTCTTGCCGTCTCTACCTTCATTGTGTTCCCTGCTGCTCCCCCGTGGATGGCTTCTGAAAAGGGTTACTTTCCACCCATACAGCGCATTACTGGTCGCGGCTGGTGGGAACTGAACTTGAAAACCGTGTCGCAAACATTGGACCGCGGTGCAGCAGTGTTGAATGCAGTTGCGGCCATGCCATCTCTTCATGCCGGTCTCTCACTGTTGGCCGTGATGTGGTTCACGCGTAATGCGCGCATGTGGGTGCGCATCACAGCATTGTCATATCCACTTGCCATGACTGCAGCACTTGTCTACTTCGGCGAGCACTATGTCATTGACTGTCTGATTGGTTTCGCAGTGGTTATCAGCGCATGGAAGATTGCAGATGCCTGGGAGGCACGCCGCGACACGTCGTCGTCGCTAGATCAGCTGACGAACTGAATAACTTTTCTCTCGGCCACGTACGGACCAAACACATCGCGACGAATGCGATTGTGTTCATCTGCCGTGTCGTAGGCGTGCCACGCAGCTTCGTTTTCGAACACTGCAGTGACGGCAAAATCTGCAGCACCTGCTGTGAGACCCGCGTTGGGGCCACAGTGATACGACACCAACCCACTTAATGTTTGTGCGTAGGCCTGCAATTCGGCTTGTGCAACCGCTGGATGACCTGCAGGAACCTGATCAGTCCATGTGAAGAGAACTACGTGATGAAACATGATGAAAAATTACAGCAGAGCTCCGTATGCGCCACCATCAACATGAAGTTGTACACCCGTCATGAACTTGGCCGACTCGCTACACATAAATGCCGCAATACGACCAAAGTCTGCCGCCTCACCAATAACGCCAGCAGGAACACCAGTAGCAGCGACCTGCACATTGCCGCCGTACAACTGAGTGATGCGGTCGGTGGCATGAATACCTGGCTGAATGGTGTTTACCGTCACGCCGTCGCCGGCTACTTCCCTCGCAAGCGTTTTCAAGAATCCGGTGACACCCGCACGCGCAGTGTTCGACAAAATGAGATTTGGAATTGGTTGACGCACCGCCACAGACGTAATGGCCAACACGCGACCCCACTTTCGTTCACGCATTGCAGGCACGGCGCCATGACACATGGCAACAACAGACAACAAGTTCTTTTGAAGTGCGTCCATGTATTGATCGGCGGGGACATCGGCAAATCCACCCGGAGGTGGGCCGCCACCGTTCGCAACAAGAATGTCAATGTGGCCCAGCAACTGTGATGCGTGGTTCACGAACTCAGTACCACCAGCATCGGTGGACACATCACACACGAACCCTTGTGCGCCGTGCCCTATTTCAGCAAGAGCAGATGCCAGTCGCTTTTCGTCTCGACCACACACCACAACTTTCACACCTTCGCCAGCAAGCGCAACTGCTGTTTGCAGGCCAAGACCAGCTGTACCCGCTGCAATCGCCGCAGTTCGTCCTGAAATTCCTAGGTCCATACGCCAACCCTAGTGGTGGTTCGTGTGGGGCTAGCCAGACAATGCCCCGTACGCTCTTAGGGTGCCCGCAACACCTGCAACCTCTCACGATGTCGCCACAGCACTGGCAGAACACGGCTACCTCCCCGACGAAGGTCTTGCAACAGCAGTGTTTTTGTCTATGTCGCTTGGTCGCCCATTGTTTCTAGAGGGCGAAGCAGGCGTCGGAAAAACAGAACTGGCAAAAACCATTGCGCGTTGGCAAGGAACCGAACTCATTCGTTTGCAGTGCTACGAGGGCATCGACGCGTCTCAAGCGGTGTACGACTGGGACTATTCACGTCAGTTGTTACATTTGCGCGCCGCCGAAGCAACAGGCGAAGCAAGCCGTACCAACACATCAGATCTTGAAGGCCAGTTGTACAACGAACGTTTCCTGCTGAAGCGCGCCATTCTTCGCGCTATCGATCACGGCAGTGGGCAACCACCCGTTCTCCTTATTGACGAAATCGATCGTGCCGACGACGAGTTTGAGGCGTACTTATTGGAAGTGTTGTCAGACTTCCAAGTCACCGTTCCCGAACTTGGAACGTTCAGCGCTGCTACTCCCCCAATTGTCATTCTCACGTCAAACCGAACACGCGATGTTCACGATGCATTGAAGCGACGCTGTTTGTATCACTGGGTAGAACACCCCACTTTCGAACGTGAAGTCAGCATTGTTGCCATGCGTGTTCCTGAAGCAGGCGATGTTCTTGCACGTCAAGTGGCCGGTGCTGTGGAAGCACTGCGCGGGCTGAGTTTGTATAAACCACCAGGTGTTGCAGAAACCATCGACTGGGCTACTGCCCTTGGTCGCCTCGGTGTTACACAAATTGACGAGACCGTTGTAGAACAAACTCTGGGCACTGTGCTGAAGTATCGCGAAGACCAAAGTCGCGTGCGCGACCACGGCGTTGCCGCCATTGTGCGCCAAGCATTCGAGCGCGGACTACTGAACGGCTAATCATGACTTTTGCCGTCGAGTCATCACCCGACGAAATTGCTGTTGCATTTGCGCGCGTCTTGCGCTCTCTCGACATTCCCACGCCGCTCGATTCTGTACTCACCTTTATGAATGCACTGTCGCTTGTGGGAATTGACGACCGTGAGTCTGTGTATTGGGCGGGTCGCACTACGTTGGTGCGTCGCCCAGAAGACATTCCTGCATACAACAATGCTTTCCAAGTGTTCTGGGATCATCGTGAATCACCCGAAGCACTTCCTGAAGAACTCAGCCACATCACCGTTGCCCTCGATACAGAAGAAGAAGGGTCTGCCGACGGTGAAGCACAAGCAAGTGACGAACCCACCATCACTGTTCGCTTCTCTGGCGTTGAAACTCTCAGCGAAAAAGACTTTGCCGAATACAGCGACGACGAGATGCGTCTTGCTCAACGATTCATGGAAACTCTGCGCATGGCCGGACCGCCACGCCCATCGCTTCGCACTGTGTCAACACCACGACGTGGGACGCGTCCCGATATGCGACGCACAGTTCGTGCATCACTCGCTGCCGCAGGTGAACCAATGCGTCGTCGGTGGACCCAAAAAGGCACAAAGCCACGTCGCATTGTGTTCTTGTTAGATGTCAGCGGTTCTATGGAGCCCTACGCCCGCGCTCTCGTGCGATTTGTTCACGCAGGTGTTGCAGGGCGACAACGTGTTGAGGCCTTCACACTTGGCACTCGGCTCACGCGCGTCACTCGTGAACTGTCATCAAAGGACCCCGACCGAGCATTGCGAAGCACCGGCGAAAGCGTGCGCGACTGGAGCGGTGGTACCCGTCTCGGTGAAACGCTCCGATTGTTTAACGATGAATGGGGCGTTCGTGGAATGGCACGCGGGGCAATTGTGGTCATCTTGTCCGACGGCTGGGACCGTGGCGAGCCACACGTACTGGCCGAACAAATGTCTCGCCTCAAGCGAGTGGCATTTCGACTTGTGTGGGTAAACCCACTCAAGGTCACCCCTGGCTATGCCCCCCTTGCGCGTGGAATGGCTGCGGCATTGCCCTATGTTGATGACTTCGTAGAGGGACATTCCCTCGACGCACTTGAACAACTCACGAGGGTCATCAATCATGCGTGATTTATTAGACGACATCGATCGCTGGCGTGCAGCAGGCAAGAAAATTGCCCTCGCGCGCGTGGTCGACATTCAAGGTTCTGGTCCCCGTGAAGCTGGCGCGTCAATGGCCGTTAACGAAGATGGTGAAGTCATCGGTTCTGTTAGTGGTGGATGCGTAGAAAGCGCAGTTGTCACCGAAGCACTCGCCATTCTTGCGGGCGAACAACCAAGTCGAGTTGTCACATTCGGCTACTCCGACGACGAAGCATTCGCTGTGGGTCTCACCTGTGGCGGAATCATTCATCTGTTTATCCAGCCACTCGAGTGGTGACATGAGCGCCTACGACATTTTCTCTTCGCATGTTCGCGACAACTCCCCCGTTGCACTTGCCACCGTTATTGAAGGCCCCAACACCGGCGCCATCTTGGTGGTGACTCCGCAAGGAGTTGTTGGCGGCACACTCGGCAACGACGACATTGACCGAGTAGTTGCGCGTGACACCGCTGGCGAATTAGAGGCTGGTCGCACCATTGTTCGTCACTACGGACCACACGGTGAATCAACTCCCGAAGATCTTGTTGAAACAGACACGGTGCGAGTGTTCATTGAGAGTTTCTCGCCACCACCACTTATGTGGATCTTTGGTGCAGTCGATTTCACTGCTGCGCTTGCGCGCGTTGCAAAAGTTCTGGGGTACCACGTCACTGTGTGTGATGCTCGCGAAATCTTTGCAACACGTCGTCGTTTCCCTATGGCCGACGAAGTGCGCGTGACATGGCCAACGCCAATGTTCACCGAGCGCGGAGAACGCTTAGGGCCACGCGACGCCGTGTGCATTCTCACTCACGACCCGAAGTTCGATGTTCCCGCAATTCAAGGGGCTCTCGCCACAAAGGTGGGGTACATCGGCGTTATGGGAAGTCGTAAAACTCACGCAAAACGACTTGAACGGCTCGCTGAAGTAGGCGTCACCAACCCCGCCGAACTCAGCCGTTTGCATTCACCCATCGGCCTCGACCTTGGTGGCAGAACTCCTGAAGAAACTGCTATTTCCATTGTGGGAGAAATCATTGCAGCGCGCACCGGACGCGAAGCACGTTCTCTTGGGGCAACAGACGGCCCCATTCATTAAGGCAGTTGCTTACAAACGATACGTAGCAATGTTGCTGGGATTAGCCCACGCCACTCTGTTGTATTGCGCTTCCGACATTGTCTTTAAGCGAACACTCTTGCCGTTAAACGGTGCGTGCACCATTGCGCGTCCCACACCCAAGTAAATGTGCACGTGAGTACCTTCGCCAACAATGTCACCCGCAACTGCGTCTTCTCGTTTCACACGCATGCGTGGATCTAATTGCGATACTGCTTGACGCGGCATGTCAACACCGGCTGTTCGCCATGCAAACCACAACAATCCAGAACAGTCCACGTGAACATAGGGAGACTCTTTGCCCACCACGTATCGAACTCCCAATTGGGTGAGTGCCGCAAGTGTTGCAATTTGATGATCACGGGGCGCACGTGACCATGCACGATGAAGTTGTTCAGCATCGAGTGACAGTTTCTTTGCCACAAGATCGGAAACGCTGCGACGTTGCGTCAAATACGTAGGGTCTTCAATGTTCTCGGTGCGCATGATGACAGAGAGAGCGTTAACAGCACGGAGCGAAATGGGGTTTCTCTGCCGGAACCGACTGCCAGGCATCTGCAAACGATCAACCTTGCCATCGGACCCTGTGCCACTGGTGGCGTGAGCCGATGCCGGGAGAGCAGCCGTCACCACAAGGCTTGCCGCAACGAGTGCGCGCCGAAAGGTGGTGAAACTCCGCATTTCAGGCAGGCTATTACTTATGTCCTCGCCTCGTGGAACACAGCTGGCCGTTCTTTTGGCCGCAGGCGCAGGCCAACGATTCACCGGCCCTACCCACAAGCTCCTCGCCCCATTTCGAGGTGCGCCATTGGTCTCTCACGCCATCAGAGCCCTTCAGGAAGCCCAGATTGGCGCTGAAGCCATTGTGACGGGAGCAGTAGACCTCGGACCCCTCACAGACGGTCTGACGGTCATTTCGAACCCTGCGTGGGAGACCGGCCAACGGTCCTCCGTGGCAGCAGCAATCTCGTATGCATCAGCGCACAACTTCGACAGCATTGTCATTGGTCTTGGCGACCAACCCTTCATTACGGCCGATGCGTGGCGCACCGTGGCCCATACCGATGGCCCCATTGTGGTTGCCACATACGAAGGCATTCGCGGAAACCCAGTGAAACTGTCTCGCTCGGTGTGGGACGACTTTTTGGCACTCACAAAAGAACCCGATGCAGGCGCACGAACACTCATGCACATGCGCCCAGAACTCGTTCGGGAAGTAGCCTGCAAGGGCGTTTCCGCAGACATTGACACCCCGGAGGATCTCTCACAATGGACCTGAACCACGAATTCACCGTTCCCGTTCCCGTGGAAGATGCATGGAAGATCCTCACCGATGTCGAGCGCATTGCACCGTGTTTGCCCGGAGCAAAACTTGAAGACATCACCGACGACACCTACAGCGGATTCGTCAAGGTCAAAGTGGGACCCATCCAAGCCCAATTCAAGGGTCAGGCCAGTTTCGTTGAACTCAACGAAGGTGCGCGCAAAGTAGTGCTGAAGGGTGAAGGCCGCGACACAACCGGCAAGGGAAACGCTGCTGCGCTTATTACCGCACAGCTTGTTTCCGAAACACCCACATCAACAAAAGTCACCGTACACACCGACTTGAACATCACCGGAAAAGTTGCACAGTTTGGTCGTGGTGCAATGGCCGATATTTCCAACAAGTTGCTCGATCAGTTCGTCGACAACTTGAACGGTGTCATTGCTGCCAGCAACGAACCCGCCGCCGCGAACGGTGAATCTGCTCCAGCACCAAGCGCACCACAAGAAGTAGAAGCACTGAACTTGTTGTCCGTCAGTGGCGGAGCCATCTTGAAGCGTGCATTGCCTGTTGTCGTTGTCGTCGCTGCGGTCATTATCTGGCTCGTCGCCAAATAAGCCATGCGTCTCGCCGGTGAACCGCCGTCGGCGACAGATATTGACGATGTCACACGTCTGATTGGTCGCGTTCCCCAGGGAGACTTTCGCATCGTGGTTCGGGCAAAGAACAACGAACCCGTTGTGTTGCTCAACGCCCCACTCTTAGACGACGGCACACCGATGCCCACGCTGTATTGGTTGGTGGGCTCAGCCGAGGTGTATGCAGTCAGCCAACTAGAAGCCGACGGTGCAGTCGATGCGGTGGAAGAACTTATTGGACTCAGTGCAATCGACACTATTCATGCCTCATACGCGCAACGTCGCGATTCGCTCATTCCCGCAGGCCATAGTGGGCATCGTCCATCGGCCGGAGTTGGCGGCACGCGTCGCGGAGTGAAGTGTCTGCATGCACATTTCGCCCATTGGTTGGCCGGTGGCGATGATGCAGTAGGTGAATGGGTGGCACAACAACTCGATGCACACGGCATAGAACGGGCAGATCGAATATGAACATCGCCGTTATCGACGTTGGTACTAATTCAACAAACCTGCTTGTTCAAGACACCGCGGGAAACGACCTTGCACGCATTGTCACAACAACGCGCCTTGGTGATTCATTACATGACACAGGGTTGTTGTCTGCAGGCGGAATTGAACGCACTCTGACAACAGTTCAAACCCATATTGCGACAGCACAGCAACACGATGCACATCGCATCATTATCACTGGAACTGCTGCATGTCGACGTGCACGCAACACTCAAGAGTTCATTTCTGCTGTGCACAATGCAACGGGCATCACCGTTGAGGTGCTCTCCGAAAAAGACGAAGCAACCTTTGCATTTAGGGGTGCATTGTCGGGATTGCCAGAGGTGCTGTCCCCCACGCTTGTCATTGACATTGGTGGCGGCAGCACCGAATACACCGTCGGAATCCTTGATGCGGAAATGTCAGCCAGTATTCCGTTTGGCGCAGTCACTGGTACCGCGTCGCATACAGGAACAGGGCGACCAAAACCAGAAGATCTCACGAACCTTATTGGTGCAGTCTCTGACGAACTTGAAGAACTCGGTCGTGAAATTCCTGCGCTCGCGTCTCCGTCTCGCGTTATTGGAGTAGCCGGCACCATCGTCACCATGGCTGCAGTAGAGATTGGACTCGCGGAATTCGACAGTTCTGTTTTGCATGGTTTTGAACTCACCCGTGATGCGGCCGAAGATGTGTTCCGTACGCTCGCCACCGAAACACTGGATGAGCGAAAGTTGAATCCGGGCCTTCCCACCGACCGTGCAGACATCATCGTGGCGGGGTGTTGCATTTTGGTGGCCACCATGCGCCGCCTGCACCTTGATTCCATCACCGTGTCGACGCGCAGCCTGATGGACGGCATCGTCAGCCGTGAAAGACTAAAGCCATGACCGCCATGCACCCTGCTCGACCAACCAGTGTTGGTCTGCGCCTCTACGGGCGCCGCGTGGTGTTACGGCCATTGGTTCCCCAAGACTTCACGGGATGGAGCGAGGTGCGTCGTCGCAACGGCGAATGGCTAACAGTGTGGGAACCGCAACGACTCTCACATCATCCCGATCCAGAAACGAATCGCGAAGTGTTTGCTGCTAGGTGCGGTGCGCGCGATCGTGAACGACTGGCCGGAACCCAATATGCATTTGGCATCTTTGTTGACGGTGCATTCGCAGGCGAAATCAACCTAAACAATGTCGTTCGCGGCGCATTTCAATCGGCAACCATCGGTTACTGGATAGATCGTGCACGAGCCGGCCGTTCACTCATGAGCGAAGCAGTGGTTGTGTTATCTCAGTTCGCTTTCGAAGAGCTCAATTTGCATCGCGTTGAAGTCTGCATCATCCCGCGAAATCAAAACTCCCGTCGCGTTATGGAAAAGATAAACATTCGCGAAGAAGGAATTGCCGAACGATTCCTAGAGATCAATGGCGTGTGGGAAGACCACGTGCGCTACGGATTAACGCGCGAAGAGTGGGATGCTCGTCGTGCGGAATTATTCTCCGACTGGATGAACTAACTAGCCCAGTGCGTGCCACGCAAGCGCACGCTGACGGCGAACCGCTTTGCGACGCTTCCAATCTTTCGTCTTCCAATGCTTCAGCGGCTGACGACGGCTTTTTTCTTTTCCGCGTTCCGCATCGTGGTGATGCACTGGCTTCCATGCCTGACCTGGCTCAATAACATCGAGTGGTTCTGTGCCGTGTTGCACGGCTTCCACCACAAGATGCAATTCGCTGTTTACCCGATGCCGTTCATTGTGAGCATGTGCTCTCAAGTCGGCGCGCGGTGCAGGCGCGAGGTCCTGATTGCGATGTCGTTGACTCATCGCTGCCTCCTTCCGGAGCCCGTGGGCTCCAAATGGTTCCCTTATTCGCAAGGTACTCCTCCACCTGCCAGTTGTGAAGGCAATCAGGGCAGATTTTTATCCACAGATTTTTGTCCTACGACACCCGCAGGTTGCGCGCGACTGCGGGCCCGTCGTCAATAGTGCGTAAAGCAACACGACATGTTCCCGAGCGCATGAAGTGAACTTTGGTTCCGCCCGATGTGAGGCGACACACGCGACTACTCCCCGACGACACTCGCCATTTCAACGACAGGTCACCGCCCATCTTTGCGATTGCCGTAATGGCGACGTAACTGTTGGCCCGAAGGTAACGGACCTTTGGTGCGGAGTACCGCGGAGTAGCGATTCCCTCGCCAATTGCATTCACTGCTTTCACAACAACGCTGTACTGAGCACCCACGGGCAAATTTGTGAAACGCGTACTAGTGACTCCTGGTCCAACATTCACCTTTTTCACCACTGTGCCGTTCCGAACAAGCGCAACACGTGTTGATGTAATTGCCGATCCACCATCACACGGCGCATCCCACGAGACTCCGAGTGAACTTCCACCCGTCGACAGCACAACGTTCGAGGGCTGGCCTGGAACACCGGCGGCAACTGGCGCTGTATCAACAAAGAGCAATCTGTTTGCTGTAAGTGCATCTACTGCGGTAACCACACCAGTAGTTGCACGAGCCACTATGGCACTGGAAATGTCGTCTGCACAGAGTCCAGGTTGCTGTTCAGCCAATAACGCGGCATACCCCGCAACGAGTGGTGATGCCATAGACGTGCCTGCATCCATGTCATACGCGCTGGGCCCACCAATCCATGCCGACTCAACAGGGGCGCTGTTCGTGCCACCAGGTGCCAACAGATCTACGCAGGGACCAAAGCCCGAATACGTTGTGAACGCATCGTTGATGGCGATTGCACCAACAGTGAGAGCCCCCGGAACATGCGCAGGAGAAATCTCGCATGAGTTGTAACGACCGTATGAATCACCATTACCCGCAGCAATGGTGACCACAACACCCTCGTTCAGCAATGCGTTGACTTGGTCGTCAATTGACTGACCTTCATCTCCTCTGTCGACACCAAGACTGAGATTCACTATTGCTGCGCGTCCACCTACATGGTGACCACGAATCCACTTCAGTGCAGTCACTACATCGGACACATCGCCCTCGCCATCGCAGTCAAGAACTCGCACCGAGACAATGGTGGCTCCGCGTGCAACTCCTACCGTTGCACCAGCAGCCAATGCCGCTACATGAGTTCCGTGTCCGTCACAGTCAGAAGACAGAGGTGAAACAGGGTCATCTCCTCGTGGTGTCAACGTGTCGATTCCAACGAGTGCTCGCCCACCAAATTGCTCGTGACCAAGATTTGTTCCCGAGTCAACAATGTAAATAGTGACTCCCTGACCAGTGAGTGCACCAAACGATGTGTTGGAATCGAATGGCAACGTTCGCTGATTTATACGATCGAGTTGCCAGGGCTGCGTCACGGGCGCCGACGATGCAGACGTACCGAAAAGTGCAACGGCCCCAAATGCCGCACAGAGAAGAGCAGCAAAGGGTTTTTTCGTCACTTCAGTAATGGTAACGGCGAACGCCTGCGCCGCAGAGACAACAACGAGTAGTTGTCTACTTCTTCGAAATCTTCTTTTGCAACGCTGCAAGACGTTCGGCAAACCATGGCTGCTTTGTGCTCCACAGCTGTGGTTCCAACTCACGCTTCACAGCATCGGGATGATTGTCAATGTTCGGCATGTCTTGAATGGTCTTCTTTACGCTCTCCAACAAAGGACGTGGAATGTCGGCGGCTCGTGCAGCCATCTTCTGTGCCTCCGCCAACAATTGGTCGTCGTCCACGCACTTCCACACCAAGCCAACGCGCTCTGCTTCTTCACCCGACAAGATTTCGCCAAACACCACCGTTGCAAAGGTTGTTTGTGGTCCGGTGATACGACGCAACATCCAGGTATGGCCACCACCTGGGTGAATACCAATTTGCAAGAAGCGAGTGTCGAATTTTGCTCGACGAGCAGCAATGCGAAGATCACATCCCAATGCCAAGTTCATTCCTGCACCCACTGCTGCACCATTGACGGCAGCGATGGTGGGAAGTGGGCTTCGCGCAATACGCAAGAACCCTTCATAGATCACACCAAGACTGTCACCTGTTGCTGTTGCCAAGTTGCCCAAGTTTGCACCGGCACAAAATGCGGGTGCCGCACCAGTGACTACAAGTGCGCCAATGGATGAATCGCCTTCAATGCGATCCATTGCCGCGGTAATTTCATCCACCATGGGTTGAGTGAGCGTGTTGCGCTCGTCGGGATTGTTAAGAGTAAGAGTGGCAACGCCGTCTGCGACGGACACAAGAACAAGGCTCATGTTGCTAGTTTCGCACACTCGGTTCGGAGCCCCATCGCCCAGTCGCCTACGGTGTCCGTATGTCTCAAGTCATTCTGTACGACGTCAGCGATCGCATTGCCACCATCACCTTCAACAGGCCCGAAGCACGCAATGCGCTGTCTAGCGAAGTCTTGCGCCTTCTGCCCGAGTTGCTGCTGAAAGCAGACGCCGACCCCGACGTTGATGTCCTTATTCTCACGGGCACAGACCCTGCTTTCTGCGCTGGACTCGACCTGAAAGAACTAGGCGATACTGCCGGAAACCTTGGCGGTACAGGCGCCGACGGAAGCGTGAATTCCACCGGCGTTCGCGGGCCGTTCCCCAAGCTGTCAAAACCACTCATTGGCGCTGTGAACGGTGTTGCCATAACAGGTGGGTTTGAACTTGCCCTGAACTGCGACTTCCTCATTGCATCGGAGAACGCGAAGTTTGGCGACACACATTCACGCGTAGGCATCATGCCCGGTTGGGGTCTCACTGTTCTTCTTCCGCAAGCCATCGGCGTGCGCCGTGCACGCGAGATGAGTTTCACTGGCAACTTCATGTTGGCCGACGAAGCACTTGCGTTTGGTCTTGTGAACCACGTTGTTCCACACGAACAACTCATCCCGTTTACACGTCAAATTGCTCTTGACATCATTGGCAACGAACAAGACGGCGTACGTCAAATTCGCTCCACCTATGCAGCCCACGCACAGGAGATGGACAAGTGGGAGCACGAGTCTGCAGTAGGTGCCGAATGGCGCAAGGCACAGTTCGACCCCAAGAAAGTTGCAGAGCGTCGCGCCAAAATTATGGAACGCGGTCGTACGCAGTAACTAGGCGCGAAGCTCGCTGACTGCGGTAATGGTGATACCGCCACGCGGATGCTGAGTAAGAGTGACGCACACACGGCGTGGCTTCGCTGTTGCCATAACTTCGCCTGCAATCTCTGCTGCAAGCGCTTCAGCAAATACTGCGCGATCTCGAAACCCCCACAAGTACAACTTCAGGCTCTTTGATTCAATGCAAAAGTCACCTGGTTCGTATTCAATGGAAACACTTGAGATGTCGGGTTGATTAGTGACCGGACAAATTGATTGCACTTCGTCGGTGTCGAACGTGACAGAGGAAATATTCTTCGGTGCAGGAAACACTTCAACGTGCTCAATGGAATGCTGAACGGTCTTTCCAAGAACGGTTAATCCGGTGGTGTCACTCATATGTGTGAGCCTACAAATCAGCGAAGGTCATCGGGCAAGAGCCCAATAAGTGGTACCAATGGGCGTGGACCAACGTGGGAGATAACTTCTGCTGCAGCAATGGCACCAATACGCGCACAACTGGTGAGATCTTTCCCTTGTGTGAGCCCACGCAAGAATCCGGCAGCAAACAGGTCGCCTGCACCAGTTGTGTCAACCACCGATGCAACGGGAGCTGCGGGAACGGCGTGAACGTCGTCTCGGGTGACAATCACCGCGCCCTTCTCGCTTCGTGTTACTGCGGCAATGTGGCAGTCGCGTCGCAACAGCTGTACTGCGTCGTCAAAGTCATCAACTTCATACAACGATTTCAGTTCATCTTCATTGGCAAACAGAATGTCAATCTCGTCACGCACCAATTCCCGAAAGTCAGCGCGGTGGCGGTCAACGCAGAACGAATCGGACAAGGTGAGTGAGACAACGCGACCATGGTCGTGAGCAATAGATGCAGCCCGTCGAAATGCGGCTTTTGCTTCGTCGCGATCAAACAAATAACCCTCTAAGTACAACACCGCACCAGCACCAATGACTGCTGGGTCTAAATCTTCAGATGACAACTGTGTGGAAATTCCTAAAAACGTATTCATGGTGCGCTGCGCATCGGGAGTTACCGCAATAATGCACCGCCCGGTTGGTTCATCACCCGAAGGAGTTCCACTTCGGAAATCAACACCCACCGATGTCATGTCTCCGGCAAATTCTTTTCCAAGATCGTCATTGGCAACTTTCCCAATAAAAGCCACCTCGCCACCAAGACTTGCAATACCGGCCAATGTGTTTGCACCGGATCCGCCGCTTGTACGCGTAGACGTTCCGACTGCAGAGGTGAGTTCCAGCGCACGGTCGGTCTCAATGAGAGCCATGGAACCTTTCACCATGTTGTTCGATTGCAAGAATGCATCGTCCACCATGGCAATCATGTCAACGAGCGCGTTACCAACGCCTACGACGTCGTAGAGAATTCCCTCTTTATTGGTGAGAGCTGGGATGTGGGCGGTGAATGGATGGCTACGTGGCACGGTTCTCCACGGTAGTCCGTACTGGGTGGGCGTTAGCCTTTCATCTGTGAGTCATCTTCAAAGCCCGTACCGCCTGCCCCGCACCGTTCTGCCCTCGCAGTACGTTGTCTCGCTCTCTCCAAACTTGGACACCGCATCGTTTACTGGTTCTGTCACCATCGCTGCCGAAGCAACGCAGGCGGCGAACGAGATTGTTCTGAACGCCATCGAGTTAGACATCCATTCGGTCACTGTCAATGGTTCCGATGCGCCGTATTCACTGAACGAAGAACTCGAACGACTCATCATTGACACATCGGTCTCACCTGGCCCTGTCTCAATTCATATCTCGTTTACGGGCACTTTGAACGACAAGTTGCGTGGCTTCTACCGCTCCACGTTTACCGACGGTGACGGCAACACGCGCACCATTGCCACAACGCAAATGCAATCCACCGATTGCCGGCGTGCGTTCCCCTGTTTCGATGAGCCCGATTTCAAAGCGACCTTTGCCATTGATCTGACGTTCAACAATGACCTTCTCGCAGTCTCCAACGGAAAAGAGATACGTCGAGAAGAACTTCCCAACAATCAGGTACGTGTGTGGTTCTCCGAAACGATGCTGATGTCCACGTACTTGGTGGCATTTGTTGTGGGACCACTTGAAGCCACCGAACCCGTCATGGTGGGCAACATTCCATTGCGCATCATTCATGTTCCCGGCAAATCACATCTCACCGAGTTTGGTCTACGTGTTGGCGCGTTTTGCATCGACTGGTTTCAGAACTATTACGGAATCCCCTACCCCAGCGACAAGTGCGATCTTCTTGCACTTCCCGACTTCGCCGCAGGCGCAATGGAAAACCTTGGTTGCATCACGTTCCGCGAAGTCTTGCTATTGGTCGACCCTGAAACTTCTACGCAAATAGAACAAGAACTTGTCGCAGCAGTTGTTGCACATGAACTTGCACATATGTGGTTTGGCGACCTCGTCACTATGCGCTGGTGGAATGGCATTTGGCTGAACGAAGCATTCGCAACATTCATGGAAGTTGCAGCAACAGATGCATTTGCCCCGCAGTGGACAATGTGGACCTCGTTCGGTCTCGATCGAAGTGCTGCATTTGAAGTGGACTCACTACATTCCACGCGCACTGTTGAATTCCCTGTGGAATCACCAGCCGATGCAGACGGAATGTTCGATGTTCTCACCTACCAAAAAGGCGGAGCCCTGCTGCGCATGTTGGAGCAATACCTCGGCCCCGACCGCTTCCGTGCTGGCGTCAGCCACTACTTGAAGACTCACTCCTACGGCAACACAGAAACTGGCGATCTGTGGGATGCCATTGAACACGTGGTATCCACCGATGGTGGCGACAACGTTCCCGTACGGGCACTAATGGATTCTTGGATTTGGCAAGCCGGATACCCGCTTGTCTCTGCTCGTGTTGACGGAAACACTCTTGTGTTATCTCAACGGCAATTCACGTTCGACAACACACCCGACGCAACATTGTGGGTCATACCTATTCATGTACGACTCGGCAACGACATCACCAAAGTTCTTCTCAACGCCGACGAACTTCGTCTTCCACTCGCGGACCCATCAGTAACCATTGTTGTGAACGCCGGCGGTCCCGGCTTTTATCGCGTGGAGTATTCGGCGAACCTCTTGTCGCGCATTACGGGCGCAACGTTGGCCACGCTGACCACGTTGGAGCGTTACAACTTGGTAGACGACGCATGGAATGCAGTTGTGGCCGGTGCGCTCACTACGGAAAACTTCATTGAGTTTGCACGTGGCTTCGAAGGCGAAAATGATCTGGCTGTGTGGCAAGTACTTACAAAGGCACTCGCCGGCCTTGGTCGCCTTCTTCCGCGCGACAACATGGCACCGTTCAATGCTTTCGTGTCATCACTCGTTATGCCGGCCTACACCCGCCTCGGGGAATCACCATCTGCGAATGAAGACGATCTGGTGTCAAAGCTTCGCGGTTTGCTGTTGTCTACGCTGGCCATTCACGGAAATAGCACCGCAGCCCAAGAGCGTTGCCGAAACATTCTGATGAACAACGCGGAATCAGACCCTGAACTTGTTGCAGCATCGACCACTGTTGTTGCCGCCACGGGTGATGCCAACGATTACGAGTGGTTCGTCGACAAATACACCAATGCACCGACTCCGCAAGAGAAAGTGCGCATGCTGTACGCGCTTGCCGAATTTGATGACGTAGAACTAATGAAGCGAACCTGTCGACTGGCATTCTCCGGAGATGTCAAGAGCCAAGACGCTCCGTTCTTGCTTGCTCGTTGTATTGCTAACAAAAACCACGGCGAGATTGCGTGGGCAGCGGTGCAAGAAAATTGGACCTACGCCAACGACACGTTCCCCGGAAACACCATTGTTCGCATGATTAGCACCATCACCACGTTAAACACCGAAGCACTAGAGACACAGGTGAATGCCTTTTTCTCCGAGCATCCCATTCCACAAGCAACGAAGACGTTGGAGCAGGCATTAGAGCGCCAAAAAGTAAACGTGGCGCTTCGCTCCCGCGAAGGCCACGCACTTTTATCAGCGTTACAGAAGTAACGAACTAGCGGCTGGTTGGCTTCAGTTGGCCGTTGGCCACCATGTCGCGCAATGCAGTCTTCAAGAACTTTCCTGCAGCGTTGCGAGGAAGCTCTTCGTTCATGATGACCACGTGATTGGGCACCTTGAACGACGAAATCTTTCCATCAAGGAACTTCCACAAATCTTCTGCGGTCAGTGATGCATCGTCTTTTACGCGAATAGCAACAGCAACTTCTTCACCGAGACGCTCGTGTGGTACACCAAAGACAGCAGCTTCGTGCACCGAAGGATGTTCGTAGATGGAACCTTCCACTTCGGAACAGAACACGTTCTCGCCACCGCGAAGAATCATGTCTTTAATACGGTCCTTAATGAACAAGAAACCATCTTCGTCGATGTAGCCACCGTCGCCGGTGTGCAACCAACCGTTTTCAATTGCTTCTGCAGTTGCATCGGGACGGTTCCAGTACCCACGAATAAGCATGGGGCCAAACATCATGATTTCGCCGTATTCGTTTGGTCCCAGAACTTCTTTTGTTTCTGGATTCCATACAGCAACTTCCATGGGACGAATTGCGCGACCTGTTGAAGTGGGGCGGTCGGTGTAGAACTTGCCCACGTTGCCTGGTCCGAACGCATTCGTTTCGGTCATGCCGTAGCCCAACTGCGGGCTGCCCTTCTTCACGCTCTTTGCCACTTTGTCGACCAGTGCTGCCGGTGCTGGTGCGCCACCACCACCAACTGCGCGAAGAGACGATGTGTCGTACTTGGCGAAGTCGGGGTGGTTGACGAGGTCCCAGCTTTGGGTGGGAACACCAACGAAGTTGGTGATTTGCTCGTCTTGAATAATGGGTAACGCCTTACCGGCATCCCACTTGTACATGATGACCAGTTTCAAACCAGCAAAGAAACAGCTGAGCATGACAGGAACACATCCGGTGACATGGAACAACGGCACGATGAGAATGAATGACGGCGGGAACGGATCTGGTGCAACTGGTTCGGCTGGTGGGTCTGATGCAAGGGCAAGAACGCCATTACGCGCAGAGAATGCCATGAGTGCGCTGACAACTGCGCGGTGTGTGCTCACTGCACCCTTCGGACGACCCGTTGTTCCCGACGTGTACAAAATGGTGCAGTCGTCGTCTGGCTGAATGTCTGCCACCAATGGCCCAAGACCACTCTTTACTTCAACAGCCCATTCATCAATGTCGGGGCCCACTTCGGTTTCTGGACGCACGATGAGCATCTTGATTCCCAACGCACGGCATGAGTGGTGCGCTGTGTCGATGCGCTGCTGGTCACCAATGAGAACCTTTGCGCCACAGTCCTTCAATGCGAAGTCCATTTCGTCTTCGGTCCACCATGCGTTGAACGACACATTGACAGCACCAACAGAAACAATTGCTGCAAACGAAATGATCCATTCGGGATAGTTACGCATTGCCACAGCAACGCGGTCACCCTTCTTAATGCCGTACTTGTTCACCAACAAGTGAGCGAGGCCATCTACTTGGTCCATCACATTTGCGAATGTGAAGCGCTCACCTTCGTACAAGAGAAATGTTTTGTCTCCGTGCGCACGAGCACCCTGCAACACAAGGGCAAGGTTTTGTGGTGCGTGCTTGAAGACTTCCATCTTCACGCCAAAGACTTCCTCTTCCATCAATTCGAATGGAGTGCCAGACCCCGGATTCAAAACTGCATTTTGTGCTTCTGTCCAGGACAGTGCCATGTGATTCCCCTTGTGCTTGGTTCGCAGAAGTCTAGGGGTGAGGGTGTCGCAGTTCACATTCCGCAGAACGCGGAGAAAGAATCAGGCTGCGCGGCGTTGGCCGTAGTAACGGCGCAAGTATTCCTGGTTACGAATCTGCACGAGGATGTAGCAGTACGCACCAAGACCAAGGAATGCAACGGTGAACAAATACACCATTGCGGTGCTTCCGGTGGTGAGACCCAAGAACAACGTGACGGCGTTTGCTGCAACCAATCCGTACAGAACATTTACCCTGCGACGACGAGTGACCTCGCGTGGTGACAAGTAAGCAGACTCGGCACTGAAGTGATGGCGCGGCAACTCGGCCGTGTGATGCGAACGACGATGGCGTGGCTCTTGTTCGAGAACGCCGTCGGATGCCACTAAGCGAGGGCGTTGTGGAGTGCGAGCAGGAGCCTGACGCTGAGCGGGAACTCGACCGGTCATGGGGCGCTGCTGTGGAGCAAGCGGGCGGGTCATGGCGCGCATGGGGTGGGCAGCACCAACGTGGCTTTGCGTGCGCTGCAATGTGTTCAGCTGGCGACGAAAATCTGAAACGGAAGAGACAGCACTACCGTCGAACCGGGAGCGCAACAGCGGTGGCAAAAGTACTGCCATCCACATTGCCCCAACGATGAGGAGAACGAGCTTGCTCATAACTTGAGAAAGCCTAGTAACGATCTGGCCGGTAGGCGACCCAAACACCCCCCAATCGCCAGAAAAATCTGCGGAAACCCTTCAAATTGAACAGTTTTGACCCGAAACGGTCGATTTTCACACCCCTTGACAAGGACAAACATCCTGGCCAACGGGCCACCGATGCCTGGTCAGGAGCCCCGCTGATAGTCCCCGGAGCGACCACCTGACTTCTGCCAGAGCGCCAACTCGCCAATGACCATGTCTTTGTCGGCCGACTTACACATGTCGTAGAGAGTGAGGGCTGCAACGGAGCACGCAGTGAGCGCTTCCATCTCGACGCCAGTCTGTCCGGTTGTTTCCACCGACGCTTCAATGTCCACGCGCCCATCATTCACAACAAGGTCGACACTGACCGAGGTGAGCATGAGTGGGTGGCACAGCGGAATGAGATCGCTTGTGCGCTTCGCCGCTTGAATGCCGGCGATGCGAGCAACAGCCAACACATCACCTTTGGGAAGTGTTCCCGACGTGATGGCAGCAGATGTTGACGTCGACATTTGTACCGAGCATCGTGCAACTGCTTTACGACGCGAGGTGGCTTTGTCTCCCACATCCACCATGTGGGCATTGCCCTTGGCGTCTAGGTGGCTAAAGGTGGGCTCGGTCATAACGGTCAGACTACGAGCGCTTCCAGGGCCATCGCACCGGACGCTTTGCAAGAAACGCCGCAACACCTTCGCGAACTTCCCCGCTCTTGTCCATTTCGGTTTCCCAGTACAAGGTGGTGGCGGGCTTCACTCGCCCATCGCGTACCACTTCATCAATCATGGCTTTGCTGGCCACCTGGGTAAGAGCAGACCGTTCCACCAAAGTTTCTACGAACTGCATGACACGATCTTCCAGAGCATCGGGCTCTAGCAGTTCGTCAATCAGACCAATTCGTAACGCACGTTGCGCGTCGATGAGTTCGCCCGAATACATGAGGTGCTTCGTGGCCGATGCCCCCAACAAACGAACAGCGCGTTCTAACGCATTAGTGGGATACACAATTCCCAATTTGGCTGGCGTGATGCCGAAAATGGAATCTGTACTTGCGATGCGAATGTCGCATGCGGTGGCAATGCTGACTCCACCGCCCACGCAGTTTCCACGAATCATGGCAATGGTGGGCCCAGGGAAATTGGCTAATGCTTCTTCGGCATTCCAATTCACACGCGCGTATTCTCCGCCAGGGCCATTCGTAAGTTCGGAAATATCTGCGCCTGCACAAAAATGATCTCCGGCACCTTTCACTACAAGAATGCGCACCTCTGGGTCTTCTGTCAGTGCGGTGACATGGGCGTTAATGGCTGCCCACATGCTCATGCGTACGGCATTGCGCTTGTCTGGCCTGTTCAAAGTGAGAGTTGCAACGGGCCCATTAACCGACACCAGCACATTCATGTTGGCTAATTCGCCTGTTTCATCGGCAGCCATGTCACCCGCCAATCTGGCTCATGGAACGATTCGGGCGGATGAAGTTCACCTGATTGATTTGGTGCCCTGCCCACTTTGTTCCTACGGCATGCACGATGAGATTGGCAATGTCGTCGTCTGTTCCACCGTTGCGTAGTAACGCACGAATGTCGAATTCGTCGGTGGCAAACAGACATGTGCGGAATTGACCATCGCTGGTGAGGCGCACGCGGTCACAATCGGCACAGAACGGTTTCGACACACTGGGAATAACACCAACAGTTCCCTTGCCGTCTACATAGCGCCAACGGTCTGCAGGGGCAGCTCCACGAGCGGGAACAATTTCTAGTGGGAACTCGGCGGAGATAACAGAGACAATCTCATCTTGTGTAACCACTTTGTTGCGCTCCCAAATGTTGGATGCGTCGAGTGGCATGAATTCAATGAAGCGCACTTCAAGTCCGTTGTCGCGCCCGTAACGAGCCATGTCCAGAATCTCATCGTCGTTCGCGCCGCGTTCCACCACCGCGTTCACTTTGATGAGACTAAATCCAGCTTCTTTCGCTTCGGCAATGCCAGCAAGAACGTTGTCCAGTTCGTCACGACGCGTCATTGCAAGGAAACGATCGGCGCGCAAACTGTCGAGGCTGACATTGATGCGGTCGAGTCCTGCATCGCGTAATTCACCAGCAATGTTGCGCAAGGTTGCACCGTTTGTAGTGAGGGCAATGTCTGGTTTTGAACCGTCGGCCAAACGCAGCGCGGCCAACTGAGTGATGAGACGTGGCAGATGCGCACGAACCGTGGGTTCGCCACCAGTGAGTCGCAGGCTGTTAATGCCAAAACGCTCGACGCAGAGACGCGAGACGCGCTCAATTTCTTCGAAGGTAAGAACTTCAGACCTGTCGAGCCACGTCATGCCCTCGGCGGGCATGCAATAGGTACAGCGAAAATTGCACCGGTCTGTGACCGAGATACGCAAGTCGCGTACAACGCGCCCGTGCTGATCAATAAGGTCCACGCGCCAATCCTACGCAGTAGTCACCTTTTGACTACTGCGCGGTCGCCCCCGCATCAGGGCCCAAGAACGTGACCTCCACGGTGTCGCCGGCACGAACACCGTTGCCGTCGGGTACCGCCATGATGGCGTTCGCAACGGCGGTGGCCGCTAGTTGGTGACTGCCTTGTGGGCCCGTGCGACGCACGTGCACTCGCCCATCACTTCCCCACGTTGCATGAACGCGATCGAAATGAGTCTTGCCATCGGGCTTGCGGCTGACTTCTTCATCAACAATGGCCTGAACAACGGGGCGATACGGATTCGTCATTCCCATCATTGAACGCAATGCAGGTCGTGCAATGAGTTCGAAACTCATCAACGAACTTACGGGGTTACCTGGCAACCCGAAGACGGGAACTATGCGACCGTCTTCACCAGGCATGACACCAAATGCGAATGGTTTTGCTGGCTTCATCGCAATTTGAAACCAACGCATATCGGCAATACGACCCAACACTGCTTTTACAACGTCGTAATCACCCATGCTGACACCGCCGCTCGTAATGAGCGCGTCAACCACTCCGCGACTTGTCACTTTCAGAAGAACCGACTCAAGTTCTTCTTCGTCGTCGCGAAGAATTCCTAAGTCAATTGGCTCTGCACCACTTTGTTCCACCAACTGCAACAACATCTTGCGGTTCGATTCACGAATTTGTCCAGGCCTTAACGGAGACCCATCGTCAACTAATTCATCACCAGTAGAAATGACGCCAACGCGGGGTTTCCAATACACCGACACCTTTTGTGCATTGATACTTGCAAGCACACCTTCAACCATGGGCGTTACAACAACGCCTGGCGTGAACACGGTGGCACCAACAGCCACATCGGACCCTGCATCGCGAATGGCGTCGCCAAAAGACACACTCTTAAAAATGCGAACTCCGTGATCGGCAATTCGTTCGGTGTCTTCCACCATGACCACTGCGTCACAACCATCGGGAATAGGCGCACCCGTCATGATGCGAATGGCGGTGCCTTCACGTAACGCCACGGGTGACACTGCGCCAGCAGCAACTTCACCAATCACTTCCAACTCGACGGGCACGTTTTGAACATCGACAGACCGAACTGCATACCCATCGACAGCAGTATTGGCAAACGGTGGCACGGGTTCGGTTGCAACAACAACTGTTGCAAGCACACATCCACGGGCCTCGCGTACAGGAAGAGTGATGACGGGGCCTCGGGCACACTGCGCCAGCACAATTTCCCGTACCTCTTCCAAAGGAGTCATGCGCTCAACCTACTGTCAGCCGATAGACCTAATGACATGTCGAATTACCGCCCTCCGTCTTCTGCAGGCCATTCCGTGGCTTGGGAGGCATGGGATGGTTCGCCTGCCAGCAGTGTGTCGTTGCGCTGGGAGAACGAAGGGTGGACTGCAGAGATCTCGTTGCATACAGACGATGCCTTGGCCATTGTGCGGTTGTCGGCCCAGTGGGTGGTGCAACAAATGCTGTTGTTTCGAGACATGGACGAACCGGACCTGTGGTTGGCAACTGATGGTCATGGACGTTGGGGCGAGATGAATGGCGCGCACCGCACCGAATTAGATGGCTGTATCGACATTGACTTTGTGAACACGCCGTTCACTAATTCCATCATCACGCATCGCCTGCCACTGCACGTTGGACACACTGCCGATTTGAATGTCATCACTATTGATGTTGAGACATTGGAAGTGGAAAGCGTGCCGCAGCGCTACACGCGCCACGACGAGTTTTCGTGGGAGTACACATCGTTACTCACCGGGCAACAACACGCCGCACGCGTCGATGAATTTGGTTTTGTTGTAGACGAACACAACGCGTTTCGCCGCACCAATAACTAATTAGCGCTACGACAGATTTTTCTTAAACCATTCGGTCATCATGTGATTCACATGCGGTTGTGATGCAGCAGCATCAAGCACCGCTTCTAACCATCCTGTTGGTGTTCCTGTGTCCCACCGTTTTGTTGTGGTGAGGTGTCCCAAAAGTTCTCCGCGCAGACCTTGTGCAAGTAATGCATCTGTGAGTTGGTATTCGCCATTCGCATGAGGTTGTAACGCGTCAATGTCCACGAAAATGTCGGGCGTCAACACGTAACGACCAAGAATGATCAGATCACTCGGTGCATCTTCGCTCTTTGGCTTCTCAACGACGCCACAAATTCCAAACGGTCCATCTGCAGGCGACCCTTCGGTCACCGTGACAACGCCGTATGCGCTCACTTGATCCATGGGAACACGCTTCAATTCAATGGCGCTCTTTCCCGTTTCTTCACACGAATCAATAAGCAAGCGCAACAGACCTGAGTCTCCACGCAGTTCGTCGGGCAACAACACAGCAAACGGCTCGTTACCCACTAACTCACGCGCACATCCCACTGCATGACCAAGACCTTTCGGATTGTCTTGGTACGTGACACTGACGCGCACATCGGACCCGATGCGTGCGAGCCTGTCGGCCACATCATTTCGTCCTTGGTCGCGCAACTTTGCAACAACATCGGGCGATGGGGCGATGTATGCCTCAAGCCCTGGCTTTTGTCTGCTGGAGACCAACACAATGTGATCGCACCCAGCGCCGATGGCTTCATCAATAATCAGCTGAAGCGCGGGCACATCGAAGATGGGCAGCAGTTCTTTCGGCACGGCCTTCGTGATGGGATAAAAACGGGTGCCCAACCCGGCAGCAGGAATAACGGCGGTGCGGGCTCTCATGGATTTCCACGCTATCCAGATACCATTTGGCACTCGTAGGACCAGAGTGCCAAACCCGGAGACACCCCCATGCCGACATACGTGTACAAGTTCGTGGAAACCGGTGAAACCATTGAGGTGCAACAGGATTTCTCCGAAGACACCCTCACCGAAGCCGTCCACCCCGTAGACGGAACCATGCGCCCCGTGAAGAAGGTCTTTTTGCCAGTGGGCATCACCTTCAAAGGTGGCGGCTTCTATAAGACCGACAGCGGAAAATCTGGCGCCAGTACCGCATCGTCGTCTTCCTCTTCGTCCGGCGAGTCATCGTCGGCGTCTTCATCGTCAGATTCATCATCTAGCGCCAGCACACCATCATCTAGTTCGTCAACCGACTAGGTGGCGTGCACACATGAGCCCTCGAAAGAGGTGCCATGTCACGAGCAAAACAATTCTTCGCAACAGCGGGCCAACAATTTTCCACTCTGGTCCACCGCGTTATTTCGCTGCTTGAACGCGAGCGACGTGCACAGGTTGCCACCATCGCTGTTCTCAGTGTTCTCACCGCAGGCTTTGTTGCCGAATCTGTTGTCGCTACGCGGCGCGAACGAAACTCGTGGTCACGTTTGGCGGCGGTCTTAGTTCTGACCGCACCAGTTCGCGCAGGAGATGAACTCACCGCTCAAAACACCACCACCGTTGAACTGCCACACGCACTTATTGCCGTTGATGCGCTTTACACAATCGCACCGAACACACGAAGCCGCATCGCGCTCGCCGCTAACACTCCCCTCACCCGTTCTCTCACCATTCCATCCTCCGATGCAGTGGTCATTCCCGAAGGATGGCGGGTGATCGCCCTACCGTCTGATGTTGTTGCACCTGTTGTGCAACCAGGAGACGCCATTGATCTCATCGTTGGCTCAACTGTTGTTGCCACTAACAGTGTGGTGGTGTCGGCGTCACCACTCACGGTTGCTGTTCCTGCCGATGTTGTCCCCGCAATTACACGTGGTGCGCGCGTGGGGGATGTGTCGGTGGCGGCCGGCCGATAATGCTCGTCCTGATGGACACGGGTTCCCCTAATAGGGATAATGTCGGGGCAACCACACAGCCAGGGGGGAACATGGCATACGGGGCAGATCAACCACTCGATACACCACCGGTGACCGACTGGGTCAACGACTGGGACTGGTTAGACGACGGCTGGGGCGAGAACGCCATCGACATTTGGAACTCAGTGCGCGAACAATGTCCGGTGGGAAGCACCGAGCGTTACGGCCGTGCGTTCATGCCCGTCACCATGGATGCAGTTCGGCAAATTGCAAACGACACCGACAACTTCTCTTCCATTTGGGTGAATGTGTCGCGCCCCGACGCACCACGAGCCGCTGCGCCACCCATTACGTCTGACCCACCCGACCATCACGGACATCGTCGTCTCATTCTTCCTGCCTTCAACCCAAAGGCCATCGCAAGTCTTGAAGGAGAACTGCGCCATTTCTGTCGCGAACTCATCGGCAAGCTTGACGGCTTAGATGCAACAGACGCTGCGTTGAATTACACGCAACACATTCCCGTGCATGGCATTTGCATTGTCACCGGACTTCCCGAAGAAGATGCAGATCTCTTCCGCGACTGGATCTACAAGAACTTCCAGTTGGCTCCGAAAGACAACCGCATCCGCCTTGAAGTACTCACAGAAATGACGCACTACATCGACGGCCTGCTGAAAGATCGCTTGAAGAATCCAAAAGACGATTTGCTCACCATGATTGCGAATGCAGAAATTGATGGCAAAGACGTTCCGTGGGACATCAAGGTTGGCTACATCCGCTTGCAGATTGTTGCGGGCATTGACACCACATGGAGCGCAATTGGCTCAGGTATTTGGCACTTCGCTCAACACAACGACGAAGTGAAGCGTCTTGTCGCCGTCGACAACGACCATATGTTGTGGCAGACCGCTAACGAAGAAGTGCTGCGCTACTACGCACCGGTCACCATGGCACGCAAAGTAATTGGCGAAACAGAAGTATCGGGCTGCCCCATGCGACCAGGCGAACAAACACTGGTCACGTTCCCTGCAGCAAACCACGACCCTGCGGCTTTTGAAGATGCACACATTTTTAATTTGGAACGTGAGAACAACCGCCACGTTGCGTTTGGTCTTGGCATTCACCGTTGCGCAGGTTCAAACCTTGCGCGTTTAGAAATGATTGTTGCGTTCCAAGAATGGTTGCGCGCATTCCCCAACTACAGCCTTGACCCCAACAAGAAGACAACATGGGCAAACGGCCAGGTTCGCGGACCACGCCAGTTGCCTGTTCTTCTGAATCGCTAATCACTCACGCGGCGACACGCGCGCAGCACAGACCGTTTCTACACAGACGGAATAATGCGTGGGCTCCACGGACGAGCCTCGTCCCAGTAATGCCCTACCACTGTGCCTTCGCGCAATTTGCTGAGGAAATCGCGTGGACCATCGAAGTCGGGCATTTCCATGTAGGCGCTTCCGAGCGCGAGTGGAACATGCGCATCGCTTCCCGCCCCAATGGCAAGTCCGCGTTCTTCTGCAAACGCAACAGCACGCGCGTTCAACGACTTCAACGATGTTTTTGAGTTATGACCTTCTACCGCATCAACCAGGCCCACATTGGAAATGTCAACAAGTGATGCTTCCGTCAGGTTCTTGCGCATGGGGTCAAACGGATGCGGCACATACACCACACCACCTTGTGCACGAATTTGTTCACACGTTGCGGCCGCACTTGCGCCGTAGGAAATCTTTTCGGTCAGAAACAAACCAATGATCTCGCCCGTATGCGTGCGCACTTCTTCACCCACAATCACTCGACAGATACCAGAAAGAAGTTTCTGCAATCGCACCGCACCTTCAATGGCGTTGTGATCGGTAATGCACAACACATCAATACCGCTCTCCACCACACTGTCATGAATTTCATCGAGTGTTGTAGTGGAGTCACCAGAGAACATGGTGTGGCTGTGCATGTCTACACGCACCCAACCCGCGCGACACGGTTGCGCCAAATGTGGATGACGTTCAGTTGCTGCGGCCGACGCAGATGCCATGTGGTGTTATGCCCCACTCATGGTGACGCCAGTAATTACTAACGACACACCAGCTGCACGCATTGGCAACCAGTCAACATCGGCGCCAATCTCTTGCACGTCTAACAACATGCGCTGCAAAGTAGATGCAATGGTGAATTCACGAATGGGTTCTGCGGTTTTGCCGTTACGAATAACAAGACCACTAGCGCCCGTGGAGAAGTCGCCAGACACAGGGTTGACACCACTATGCAAACCCTGCACGCTGTCAATGAGAACTCCGTCTTCTATTCCGGCAATAAGTTCTTCTTGGGTCTTCGTGCCAGGAGTGAGTTGCAATGCAACGCAGCCACCAGCATTACCCGTGCTCTTTGTTTTCATGCGACGCGCGCTATATGCGTCGTGCACAAACATTTTCAACACACCATTTTCAATAAGAACATTGCGACGCGCGGCAAGACCATCTCCGTCGGTTTCACGCGCGTAATAGGCACGCGAATCGGTGGGATTGTCAACCAAGGTGACCAATGGCGACGCCACTTGTTCACCAATGCGGTCGGCAAAAATACTGCGACCCTTCGACACACTCTCACCATTCAAGGTTCCACCAATGATGGAGAGGAACTGCGACGTGACCATGGGGTCTAACACCACAGTGGTCACTCTGCTGGGTGGCTTCACTGCGCCCAACAAGCGAGTGGCGCGTTCGGATGCTTTTTTCGCTGCAGCAGGAAGATCGAACTGTGCAGGGTTCTCCCCTAGTGCAAACGCCCATCCTGTTTGTGTTTCGCCGTTGTCGTCCACCAACACACTGACAGTGGCGTAGCAACTGTTGGAACGGCTGCTGCTGCGAATACCCAATGTGGTGGCCGATGCCTCTTCGGTACTGCCATCGGAATAGTTGGCGTCGTCAATGCGCAACCGACTGTCTTCGGCCAACACCAAACGCTCAAGTTCTTTGGCTATTTCGATTTTTTTCTCGGTGGGAAACGCTGCAAGGTCGTCGTCCCACAATTTCTGTTCAACAATGGGAACACCGTCGGGTTCAGCAAGCCCAGCAAATTCATCGACGCTGCCGTACTGAGCGTTCTCTCGTGCTTCGGCCAATACTTCACGCCACGATGCTTCATCGAATGAACCCGCTGATGATGTTCCGGTGCGACCATCGACAATGACGGTGATGCCAACGCCCTGACTTTGTGCAGAGACGAAATGTTCTACTTCGCCATTACGTACACGTACATCTGTTTCTGTGGAACGCGACAAGCTTGCAGCAATCTGTTCGCCAGGAACAGCTTCGGCAACAATGGCGTCGGCAATGGCTTGTAGGTCGTCAACGGTGCGTCCACTCATGCTGCAGTTCCACCAATGGTCATTGACTTCACGCGCAACGTTGGCTGGCCATCGCCAACGGGAACACCTTGTCCGTCTTTGCCACATGTGCCGGGGTTACCCATTGCAAAGTCGTTACCCAACAAGTCGATGTCGGCAAGAACTTGTGGTCCGTTACCAATGAGGTTTCCTTCGCGAAGTGGTTCAGTAATTTCGCCGTTCTCAATGAGATATGCCTCGGTCATACCGAAGACAAAGTCACCCGTTGCGGTGTTCACACTGCCGCCACCCAACTTGGCAACATAGACACCCTTCTCGGTGGCGCGCACAATGTCGTCGGGGTTTTCGGTTCCGTTCATGACGAATGTGTTGGTCATGCGCACCATGGGCAGGTGTTCGTAACTCTGGCGACGACCATTACCGCTTGGGGCTCGTCCTTCTTGACGCGAACGAATGTGATCCCACATGTAGTCGGTGAGGATTCCATTTTCAATAAGAACATTGCGTTGCGCTTTGTGTCCTTCGTCGTCAATTCCAATGGCGCCCCACTCGCGTGTCATGGTGCCATCGTCGACCAACGTGACAAGTGGTGATGCCACTTGTTCGCCAACGCGGTTTGCATACACCGACGCACCACGAGCAACCAGGTCTGCTTCCAAACCATGTCCGCATGCTTCGTGGAACAACACTCCACCCGAACCGCACTTAATGACAACAGGCATTGCGCCACTTGGTGCAGGGCGCGCCTTCAACTTTGTAACAGCTTGACGTGCAGCACGTTGCGCAAGCTCTTCAATGCTTTCTTCGTCGAACAATTCAAATCCGATGGTGTAGCCAAGTGAATCGAACCCGGTTTGCATTCCGGTATCGCCGTTTGCCACCACGGTGATGCGGAAGTTGGTACGCACTTGTTCGTCAGTGGCAAAAACACCGTCGCTGTTCACCACAAGAATGCGGCGTTCACTGTCTCCGTAACTGGCCGACACCTGCACAATGCTGTTGTCGATTCCGCGTGCGACATCATTGGCAATGGTGAGAAGTTCTACTTTGCGGGCCTTCGGAACAGACGTTGGCGCGATGCGAATATTGTTCACCTGTTGACGCGTGAGTGCCTGCAGAGACACGGTGTGTGTTCCGCCGTCACCGCTCGATGCGGCAGCAGCCGCTGCTTCGGCGGCAGCCATGAGACCCTTTTCTGTGAGGTCTGATGTGTAGGCAAAACCTGTTGTTTCTCCATTAATGACACGAATACCTGCACCTGAACTGCGTGCATTAGATACGGCTTCCACTTTGCCGTCGTCAAGGCCAGCTCCCATGGCACGTTTGTCTTCAATAAAGATCTCGGAGAACCCGGCACCAGTGGACCGGCCCTTCGCAAGGACCCGCTCAAGGACGGATGTTTCAAAATCGTGGGAAAGGTCAATCAGGCTCACAGCCGACAGCCTACTGAGCGTCTGCGCTGCGGTCTCTGCGAGTTCTAGTCTTGAGGGCGCAATGTCCACATCTGCCCCCGCCCAGGTCCTCCCAGAGGAGCGCGAACACCGCACGCGGTGGTGGAAAGAACTGCTCATCATGGGCGTTTTCTATGCCATCTACACGGCAACACGAAACCGCTTTGGGTCGTTCAGTGTGGGCGACACCGATGTTCCGCTTCATGCGTTCAACAATGCGGTGAAGGTCATGCGTGCGGAGCGCGCACTCGGTCTGTATCACGAAGAAACAATTCAAGAGTGGTTCTTGTCGCATGAATGGTTCATTCAAGCAATGAATACGTTCTACGGAACTGCACACTTTGCCGTCACCATCACCGTGTTCTTTGTTCTCATGAATCGACGGAAAGATGTGTTTCCGTTATACCGAAATGCATTAGCCGCTATGACGGGATTGGCCATCGTGGGCTTTGCGTTGTTCCCCCTCATGCCACCACGTCTGCTGGACGAACCATGTCCGCCCGTGGGATTTGGTGCAGAGTGCATTGAACACGAACTACGCAACTACAACGGCGCCACCGATTTTGGTTTTGTAGACACGCTGAAAGACTTCGGCGGGCCATGGGATTTCAGTTCTGGCGGAATGGCCAAGGCCTCGAATCAATATGCCGCTATGCCGTCCTTGCACATTGGGTGGTCATCGTGGGTGGCGTTCGGAATGTGGCCGTTGTTGAAACGACGTTGGTTGCGTGTTGCGGCGCTTTTGTATCCGGCAGTCACGTTGTTCTGCATTGTGGTCACCGGTAATCACTTCTGGTTAGACGGCGTGGGCGGTCTTGTTGTGCTGGGTCTCGGATTTTTTATTGGCCGCAAAATGCACACGTGGAATCAAAATCGTCTTGATGCGAAGTTTGAGATTTTGAAGAATGGGCATCCGTCTGCTGGTTCGATGACTTAGTTTCAAGAATGATTCCTCCAACCTCGTAGAGAGCAATCAATTTTCTTGGCTTAGTATTCCTTGAAAGTTGACTTACGGTCGTACCAAAAGTGGAGGTAAGCGATGGTTTCTGTCATCATAAAAAACGGCTGTCCAGATTGCGAGAGCGGTAGAGGTCATCGACCACTACCTGATGACAAATGCAGTTTTTGTAGCGAGTACTTGCGATATGGCCCCGAGTTTCCAGAAGACGGTAGCGACGAGGACATTGAGGATTATTTTGAAGACTATGACGACACATACGCCGTGTGTTGTGGTCACGTCTTTGAATGTCTCGGATGTTTAGACGGAGGCCATCCCGTGGGATTTGGCTCAACACCTGATTGCATTCGATGCGGCGAAATGCACAGTGCCAATTCTTTTACTTGCTGTGGTCATCGACAGCGTTATGTACATGAGGATGACAATGAGTTTGATGACTTATACGATGACGATCACGATGGTGATGACGATGGTGACGACGATGAGCTTTAACGTTGACCCAGTCGTTTGTTGCAATCTTCAAGACAAGTGAACAACTAAATTCGTTTAGAAGCTGTGGTAGCCGCCGTCAATGGTGATCACATCGCCCGTGTGATACGCACTGGCATCGCACGCCAAGTACACCGCTAACGCGCTGAAGTCATTCGGGTCTCCCCAACGTCGCATGGGTATACGCGGCAACACATTTGCTACAAACTTGTCCCACCCAAGAGCAGGTGCCGTCATTTCACTTTCAATCCATCCGGGAAGAATTGCGTTACTGCGAATTCCGTGTCGCGCGTGTTCCACTGCAATTGCGCGCATCATGGAAATGAGTCCCGCTTTCGACGCGCCATAGTGCTGACCACGCTGTTGTCCGAAATAGGCCGACCCCGATGTGGTGAACACCAACGACCCACCATCGCCGCGCGCCACCATGTGTTGCACTGCAATCTGTGCGGTGTAGAACGCGCCGTCCAAATTCACGCGCATCACGCGGTGCCATTCGTCGTCGGTCATAGAAACAAAACTCTCGGCCTTGCCACCAACTCCTGCGTTCACAAAGCACGAGTCCACTCGGCCAAGGGCATCCAACGTTGCGGCAAACGATTCGGTGACTTGCTGCTGGTCGCCAACGTCGCAAATGAAGTCGGCAACTGTCACGCCCATGTCTTGAAGTTCGGCTCGTGCCGCGCGGTTCTTCTCGGCCGATGTGCCCCAAATGGCGATGTTCGCGCCCTTGCTGGCCAGCCCCCGAGCCATTCCAAGGCCAATTCCGCCATTTCCTCCGGTGACGAGAGCCACCGTGCCCGACAGGTCAAATAAGTCCTTCATACGACCTAGACCGTAGCCTTATATACATATGGCGCTTCTGGACAGCATTCACGAGCCTGCGGATCTGCGCCCATTAACCATTTCCCAACTCGATGAGCTGTCTGGGGAAATTCGTGATTTCATCGTGAACGCCGTGGCCGAAACTGGTGGCCATCTGGGGTCCAACTTGGGTGCCGTGGAATTATCCATTGCATTGCACCGAGTATTCGAATCCCCCACCGATGCCGTGTTGTGGGACACCGGACATCAGGCATACGTGCACAAGATTCTCACGGGCCGTCAGTCGGGGTTCACAAAGTTGCGACAGCACGGCGGCATCTCTGGTTACCCCAGTCGCGAAGAGAGCCGCCACGACTTCATTGAAAACAGCCACGCCTCAACTGTGTTGTCATATGCACATGGCCTTGCCGTTGCGCGCGATGCAGGTGCGAATCAGTTCCGCCACATTGTTGCGGTCATCGGCGACGGTTCTATGACCGGTGGTATGGCGTATGAAGCGTTAAACAATCTTGGTCACTCGAAGAGTCGCGTCATCATTGTGTTAAACGACAACGGACGTTCGTACGCGCCAACAATCTCTAACTTGTCGCACGGTGGCGCAGTGGTGTCTGGCGATGTCACGGGAGAAGTGCCGCGTGTGACGGAGCGCAAATTGATAGATCGCGCAACGGGCAAGTTGTCACGCAAACTCACCGACATTCGATTGAACCCTGTGTATGTGCGTCGTCAACGCAAGTTCGAGGCGTTTATGCGTGACTTGCCGTTGGTG